>Ga0213919_1000084_pt1 | contig 50892 bp, 81 predicted proteins | sample McNCre317MG_FD_161056 | JGI IMG/M metagenome (GOLD analysis project Ga0213919, IMG submission 161056) | Freshwater microbial communities from McNutts Creek, Athens, Georgia, United States - 3-17 MG | ecosystem: Environmental > Aquatic > Freshwater > Creek | place: USA: Georgia | collected...
ATGCTGCAGTAGGATTTGTAGTTGTTCCTACCGTTATGATCGTTTTGCTTACAGTTACTTGATTTCCAAGTGAAACATTCCCGCGAAGATATGTCGACGTAATTGTGGTATGTCCTAAAACTACAGTATTGTCTGTAGTAGAATAAGCATCCTTTCCTATAACAATACAATTCTCGGCACTTGTTTTTTGACTTGCATTATCCCCAGCATTTACACCTATAAAAACACAAGAAAATCCAGTTGCAAGAACATATCCAGCTCTGTATCCAATTGCAACATTCATAGATCCTGCAGTTCCAGATGATCCATTAAGATTATTTAGTGCTCTTTCTCCAATACCAATATTCTGGAATCCATGTACAGAGATATCAAGACAATGATATCCTATTGCCATATTCTGATATCCATCCGTATTAAGGCTTAATGCTGCATGTCCTATTGCAAAATTACCTTCCCCACTTGTATTTGCTTTTAAAGCTTGATAACCAATACCAACGTTGATATTCCCGGTATTGTAGTATAATGCTTCATATCCTATAGCGATACAATAATTAACCGAGGTTCCTGTATATAAAGAACTTAATCCTATGGCAATATTATATTCTCCACCAGAATTATTGTATAAAGTATTAGCACCAATACCAATATTTCCAGACTTAATTGTATTGGAATATAAAGATTTCCATCCTATTGCAGTATTATACGATCCAGTTGTATTGGAAAGTAAAGCTTGAAATCCTATTGATGTATTTGCAGCACCAGAAGTATTCGAAAACATACCTTGATATCCAATAGCAGTAAGTTCTGAATAATCGTTATTGTAAAGAGCGTTATGCCCTATTGCTACACATCCATCTTGTCCTCCTGTTTTATATAAAGCTCTATCTCCAATAGCCACACAATAATTACCATTGGAAGCAGATACTAATGTTTCTCTTCCGATTGCAACATTATATTCGCCATTTGAAAGAACATAAAGAGACCTCCATCCAATACCAATATTATAACTTTTTGTAATATTTTGTTTTAAGACTTCAACTCCAATTGCAATACTATATGTTCCTGTTGTTGTGTTCAACATTGCCTGGGTACCAATAGAAATATTTGGACCACCAGATGTTGTTACAGAAAATAGTCCCTGATACCCAATTGCAACATTATGAGATATCTGAGTAGCATTTTTTAAAGCCTCTCTTCCTATGGCTATATCATATTGTCCAGACGTGAGACTCGTTAAAGCATCATCTCCTATTCCAATATTACTATTGTTCGTTAAAGTATAGTTTCCAGCTCTTCTTCCAAGAAAGGTGTTCCCGGTTCCATATGCATGGATCCATCGATTGGAAGCCATAAATATAGAGCCTTGCGTTCCTGCGGTAGGATTTGTAGTTTCTGGGATCTTAAAAGATTCCGACAACTCAAGTTGTCTGTCTGGTGTAAGGACATTGATTCCTATGAATCTACTATTGTATTCAAAAATAGGAGATACGGTAGGGCCTATTGTTGTCGGAGAAGTATATTTTACCACATAGTTTGTTGTTCCTGATAACCCCATTTCCGGACCCTGAGGACCCATCATTGCCAAAGAAACAATCATTTGGTTTCCTGCAGTAAGTGTTCCACCAGAACTTAATGCTACAAGAGTATTAAATTCATGTGGATTTCCACTCCAGATATTTTTTGTGATATAAACTCCAAAGTTCGCGGGATTCTGATAGTCTTCAATTTTGATGACAGAACCTATTCCATATGCCTGTAACCATCCAGAAACAGTAACCCCATCTTTATCTTGCCAGTTAAGATGAATCTTTGTTACTATTGCTGGATTTGAGCTATCAGTATAGCATGTCCCTACCGAGTTCGCATTGGTTGCAGATAATTGCCATCTACGAGAGCTTGAGCCATAAAGACCATTAAATCCTTGATTACCCTGATTACCCTGGGCTCCCTGTGGACCTTGTGCTCCCTGTATCCCAGTTCCTCCTATAGGACCATCATTTCCTTGACGACCTTGAGCTCCCTGCATTCCCTGTGAGCCTTGATTTCCCTGTGCACCTACAGTACCTACAGAACCATCATTCCCTTGTCTCCCTTGGTTTCCTTGTGGACCACGTCTACCATCTCGCTGTATAGAAATAATATAATTATTTCCTAATGTAGGTGATCCTGACAATGAAGGAGTAGTAGCTGATTGGAATCTTGTATAAGTTCCAATATGAGTTGGTTGAGTATATGTTGACATAAAATAAATAGAAGGATTCCCAACCTCTTCTATTCTTATTATGACTTGTTGATTTGCAGACTGAGTATAGGTTGCAATATTGCTGTAATCATATCCATAAAGATCATAGTCACTAACATCCATTGCAGCAAGATCATTCCAGCTTGCATATCCACCATTTGACCCTTGAAATTGTCCAGATCCTATTGTAGTTGGGTATGTTGAAGCAAGAGTCCATACTGATGTCCATGGAGCACTATGGCCTTGTAATCCTTGGTTTCCTTGATTTCCTTGGGGACCTTGAGTTCCTTGTGTGCCTTGAGCACCTTGTGTTCCATCAAATCCTTGTCTACCCTGATTTCCTTGAGCACCAGTAAAACCCTGAACTCCAGTATTTCCTTGATTACCTTGTGTACCTTGTGAACCCTGAGGGCCTTGAATTCCTTGCCATCCTTGCGGCCCCTGATTTCCTTGTACGCCTGCAGATCCAGCAGAACCAGTATTTCCTTGATTTCCCTGCCAACCTTGAGTACCTTGCGCACCCTGTACTCCCTGATTACCTTGGTTTCCTTGGAATCCAGTTGCTCCCGTATTTCCTTGGTTACCTTGCCATCCTTGTGTACCCTGGGTACCCTGAATACCGGTATTCCCCTGGTTCCCTTGATTACCAATAGAACCAGTATCACCTACATTCCCCTGACGACCCTGATTACCTTGATTACCCTGCCAGCCCTGTGGTCCAGTAAGTCCTTGATTTCCTTGATTACCCTGGGTACCTTGAGTTCCTTGTGGACCTTGCACTCCAGCTCCAACGTTGCCTTGATTTCCCTGGTTTCCTTGGTTTCCTTGTAAACCAGTGTTTCCTTGATATCCTTGAGGCCCAAGAGGTCCAGTCAAGTTTCCATCAGTTCCTGTATTTCCTTGATTGCCCTGGCGACCTTGATTACCCTGAGGTCCTTGGACACCAGCGCCAACATTTCCTTGGTTACCTTGATTACCTTGATTACCCTGCAATCCATTGGTACCAGAAGTTCCAGTATCACCAATATTCCCTTGGTTCCCTTGATTTCCTTGCGAACCTTGCGCACCCGTATCTCCAATAGGACCTTGTCTTCCCTGGTTACCCTGATTACCTTGATTGCCTTGATAACCTTGATTCCCTTGGTTTCCTTGAAAACCTGTAGTTCCTACGTTGCCCTGATTACCCTGAGTTCCTTGAGTTCCCTGGGCTCCTTGTATTCCTGTATTACCTTGATTCCCTTGATTACCAGAAGTACCTATATTCCCTTGGTTACCCTGATTTCCCTGAGTTCCATTTGTTCCAGATGCTCCAATATTCCCTTGATTTCCCTGTGGGCCAGCAACTCCTTGATTACCTTGCCATCCCTGGGTTCCTTGTGTGCCCTGAACGCCTTGATTCCCTTGATTACCTTGATTACCATTTGTCCCAGTAGAACCTGTCAGTCCCTGGTTGCCTTGGTTACCTTGGTTTCCTTGCCATCCTTGAGTTCCCTGAGGTCCTTGGAATCCTTGGAATCCTCTTGATCCAGTTGGTCCGATATCTCCTTGATTGCCTTGATTACCCTGAGAGCCATCAAGAGCGAGAGGTCCTTGGCGTCCTTGGTTTCCTTGAGTCCCTTGGACTCCTTGAGTACCTTGTGTTCCATCTATTCCTTGCCTTCCTTGATTACCTTGCCATCCTTGAGGACCAAGTGGACCAGTTAAGTTCCCATCAGCTCCGGTAAGACCCTGGTTCCCTTGTCGCCCTTGATTACCTTGTGTCCCCTGAGCACCTGTATTTCCCTGCGTTCCCTGCGCTCCTTGAGCACCTTGCATACCTTGAACACCTTGCCAACCTTGTAGTCCAGTAAGCCCCTGATTGCCCTGATTACCTTGGGTCCCATCTATACCTTGACGACCTTGATTACCCTGTACTCCCTGGTTACCCTGAGCACCAAGATTCCCAGTTGCTCCAGATAATCCTTGATTTCCTTGGTTACCCTGACTACCCTGAACCCCCTGTCGTCCCTGATTACCTTGTGAACCTTGAACACCCTGTGGACCAGTTAATCCTTGGTTACCCTGGTTGCCTTGTACGCCTTGTACGCCTTGATTACCTTGAGGCCCAAGTGGACCAGTAAGATTACCGTCAGCACCCGTTAGTCCTTGATTGCCTTGTCTTCCTTGATTACCTTGAGAACCTTGTACTCCTTGCGTACCTTGCACACCTTGATTACCCTGAAGACCCGTAAATCCCTGATTTCCTTGAGGACCAGACATTCCTTGATTACCTTGTGATCCTTGGGTCCCTTGGACCCCTTGGCGTCCTTGTAATCCAACTGCATCATTCCCTTGATTCCCTTGATTTCCAATACCTATTGGACCTTGAAGACCTTGATATCCTTCTGTTCCTCCGTCGCCTTGTACTCCACTTGGGCCAGTAACTCCACGATTTCCTTCAAAACCTTGATATCCTTGCGGACCCCAAACACCCTGTCTTCCTTGATTTCCTTGGAATCCTTGTGGACCAGGAATACCTCCGTTAGGTCCTTGTGGTCCTTGTACTCCTGGACCAGGTCCCTGCGGACCTTGTATCCCAATTGCAGATGGTCCTTGTGGGCCAGCTCCTTCTCCACTTTTTGAGAAGATGATGATATAATCAAGACCATTACCAAAGTAGATAGAAGGACTTGAAGAGAGTGGTGTAAATTGGAAAAGTCTTCGGCCAAATGATTTTGTTCCTATTGTAGTAAGACGACCGGTAAGGACTTCTTCTGGTTTTCCCCAACGTTCAATTTGAATAAAGTCATTTGGCTCCCAGATATCAAGTAAAGGATCCTGGTCAACATTATCTGCATCAATATCGTGAATCTCTATCCAGATACAAGAAGACATAAGATAGTTGGATGGGCGAAAATAAGTTGCTCCACCTGTTCCATGACATACCCAGCGTCTTCCATTACCAGCATAATGACCATGTGTTCCCTGACGACCTTGATTTCCTTGAGGACCACCAGCAGGACCTGTAGCCCCAGTAATACTTACTCCCTGATATCCCTGAGGACCTTGCGGTCCCTGAACTCCTTGAGAACCCTGAACCCCTTCATCTCCCTTATCATTGAGAGTAAGGAGATCGTTTCCTACAAATACCCAGCCTTTACCAGACCAGTAAATGTGATCACCTTCAACCCAAGTAGTTCCAGTATTTGTTCTAGTAGCATTGTTGTCCGTAACTGTTGTTACGGCAATTCTATAATGCCAACCTGTAATGACTTCCTTAGCCCTGGGAAACCCAAGACTACTGCTTATGCTTCCTCGATCTAAGAGCCCTAATCTCTGCTCATCTACTCCGATCCAGGACCTTTGATAACTTAATCTTTTAGGACCAGACATAGGACTAGACTATTAAATGATTACTTCTCTCCAGACAAAATTTAAAACGATTTCTCCTCCAGGACTTCCTCCAGATTGAGAATAGTTATCAGCTTGAGCAACGATACTATATCCAGGAGACGTATTAAGTAAATTCCCTGATGGATGAATCACATCAACTCTAACTACAGGACTTTCCATAAATCCTTTTTCAAATTCACAAATATCAGAAGATTGTCCTGCTACTCGAATATTAAGAGCAGTTCCAGACCATGTTCCAGCATAATTTTTCATGTTTTTTCCTACAATACTAAGAAGATCAACATAAGCAGATGAGTCTGGAGTAATGATAGCAATTTCTCCACTGATTGTATTCTTAAGCATGTAGGTAGTAAGAGTAAAAGTACCTACTTTGAATTCTGATGTATTTGATGGACCCTGTACTCCCTGGGCACCAACTGAGTTAGATCCCTGGGGACCTTGAACTCCGTCTGCGCCTGTTGTACCTTGACGCCCCTGGAAACCCTGCCATCCTTGAGGACCTTCTACGTTGTAGTTGATATTGAATGCCTTTCTGTATGTCACCCCGTTATAGACATAACGCGCTTCATACTGAGCACTTGTAGAACCGAGATCAAAGGGATCAATAGAAGAGGTAAAGTTCGTTCTCTTTCCATAAAGGCCAGGTCCTTCTGCAGACTCTGAGTGATTAAGCTCCGGACCATCAAGATGTACAATCGTTGCGATTGCTGAATTGAAAGAAATTCCTGAGATGTCTTGCTCTATTCCATTGACCCAAAAGCGGATTACAGTATTTGCGTGGTTCCAGTCATTTCCATTTCCTGTATAAGATGCTGGTACCCATAAGGTATCATCATCTACTGTAAGATAGTTTGGAAGTGATCCCTGATTACCTTGAGTTCCAAATGATCCTTGCGGACCTTGACTTCCTTGATTTCCCTGACTTCCCTCAAGTCCCTGTGGTCCCTGAGGACCTTGGTAACCCATAGGGCCAGAGTAGTATGGGAGCGTCTCTATAGACGAACAGTTACAACTTCCTGCAACTCCATGTAACTTCCCGCATTTTGTACAAGCCATCTTACAATAATTTTAGCATTTTATTTAATCGGCAGTATATGTCATCTGCCTGGTCTTCTGCCCCACATGCAACACTTTCCTGGAAAGCTCTCCAAAGGAGGAATACTGCATAAATATCTTCGATTTTTCTATTGTCTACTTCGTTACAGAGTTCGCTGTTTACGTAGTCTACCAATAAAGAATCAATTTTGTACTGCATATTACACAGTACGTAAAACCTTCTTTTAAGTGTAAATTCTGTCCCGTCATTGACAAGATAGAGTTCGGTCTCATAGACTCCTTCTGGAAGAGTCTCATCAACTGCTAATCCCAAGAGTACATTGGTAATCGGAAACTCAAGAAGATCTGTGGTATAATCTATGCCAAGATCTTGTTGAACCCATACTATATGCTGTACTTCATCAGGAGTAGTTATCGTAATTACCACAGAAGCATTATCAGTCCAAGCAATATCAGCATTTGGTAATCCCCAGCCAGTTAAGTTACCTGGGTCAGCGTAAGTACCGGTTGTATCGGTTAACAGAAGAGTCTTGCACCCATCTGTCACGCATTGAATCATATCTAACTCTAAGGCCATGAGATTTGAATTTGAAGTAGGGGGAACTGGGAGACACCCCAGAGCCCCCATACTTCAGGTTAATTATTTAATGTACTCAACAAGAATATTGTAAGCACCAGCTGTCTGCGCACCATTAGTATTGATAGCCAATTGACGCGGGATAGTCAGAATTGCTTTATCATTGTCGATCCGGATTCCAGTAAGAGCCGTAGCCCAATAAGCAGGATTTCCACCAGTAACACCAGTAAACAACTGAATACCAGTTGTAACAGTGGAGTCTTTGGTAAGATATAATGCCAGGGTTTTCGTTGTGGCTGCAGCTGCGGTTACTTTCTGAAGAACTACGTTCCTCACAATTGCGCCAGCAGGAAGCCAAGCTCCCAGGTAATGCATTCCAGTTGTCCCACCATGGAGAGCGAAGGAATACTTGGTAGATTTAACTTTGTATTGTGCCATTTTCTGTTCCTCCTATGTTAAATTGCGACACCCCATGAAGCGACCCAATCCTGCAGATCTGAAAGGATGGTTTGCCACTGGTTTGGAGTGGTCCCATATTTTACAGCGATGCAGACAGACTCGTTGGTATGAGTATTAATCGTAAGATTCGTGTCAGATGGGTGTTTCTCGTAAGTAAGCCAGATCTGATTGAATTTGATAGAGGAATCACTTCCAACGGACCAATCATCCAGGAATGTGTCGGGAGGCCAAGCAAGTTCTGATCCAGCACCTTCGTAAGGTTTGCTAGAACGCTCAAGGTTCTTCATTTCATACCATGATCCCTTACCATAATTTGTCTCACTGGTTGTAGCAACTGTATTGACAGTAGGCACAGTTTCTACTCCTAAAGAGTCGGCATGATAGAAGAAGGTATCGAAGTCGATTTGAAAGAACTCATCTACTGTGGAAATATCCGAGGTAGTGACTTGTTTTGCTGTCAGATAGAGACCAGTTCCAGCTGTGTTTGCAAGGGCAACAACCCGAGCATCAGCATCAGCATTAATAAGGGTCTCGAACTTTTTGGCAAGAGCAGTAGATCCAGAAGCAAGACCATACTGAGATGGGATAATTCTCCAGGTTTGGATGAATAATCCATTACTCAGTTGAACAACGTGAGGATCGATGTAGTTTACCCATACAACACTTTCTTCGTTGGCCTTAACGGTCGTAGGAAGAGTGGTTGCTGGCATAGCAATATGCTGTTTCTTTAAAACAGGAGCAACATACGTAGCGGATTCAAACTTGATTGGGTTTGTAATCGCTGGAGTTAAACGCATAGCGCGTTTCGTGTAGGTAGATTGCCCAGGGTTGTAAAAAGTCTGGGATAGTCCTACTCCGATGTAGATAACATCAGAATCGTTTTTGGAAGGAGATGGTCCTAACAGCTGCATATTCTTGTCAAGCAATACAATCTCTCCCTCAGCGAGGGTGGCACTTGCAGTTGCGGTTCCAAGAGTAACCTGGCTGGTACGGCCGATATCTTTACCGACGATCAGGTGATTTACTTTTGTGTCCATTTTTTAAATTGAATTTTTGGTTTCTTCTTGTAAAGAGATTTTATACTTATTTACATCCCCAATCCTTGCATTAGCAAGAGTCACTGCTTTCTCTACAATCTCGTTATGAACGAGTTCGGGAAGATCACAACTGACTCCTCCTGGGAACGAAACACTGGGATAGGCTACCACTGCAGGGTTTCTTATTGCTCGAATCCTGTACTCCAAAATGGGGTACTTTCCATCCGTAATAAGCTCAACAACTCCATCAATAAATCTTCTTAACGGTTTAGCCTTTCCGAGCTTGAGCCTATGCCCAGAGAAAGGATCGGCAATCATTGAATCATAACTGTCGCCCACACACTCGGTTATACCCCAAACGATTGAATTTCCTTTGTAGGTACAGACCACTTGTTCTTCATCCACATACCTGTAGTCAACCGGAAGTATGAAATAATATCCATTGGTTTTCTTCATGATATGTTGCATCGCAACTTCCTCTGGAGAACCAGGGACTGTTGGGAATACAATTGGACTGATCGGGTAATCCGTTAATAAGGTTCTGAGATCCTCAACACGCTTCTGATTCTGTTCGAACCCTTTGCCCTTCCATCCAAAGAAGCGTTCATTCGTAAACATACGGATAGCTTCATTGAGCCAATAGTCCACTTCAACTGGGTCCCAGTCGAGGTACATGAGGTTTTCGTATCCCTCACATTTCAGCATAAAGCTCTTATGTTGCTCCGTAATTGTCATTCTGCATTGGCCTCAGCAGCCTTTGTGTTTCTTTTTTTCGGTTGTTGTCCCTCCAGAGATAACGCTATCCCTTGACGTGTTTCCAAATGGTTATCACTACTTAAATACGCGATACACTGTTCTGGAGTAGTTCCCAATACTTCTGCATTGTAGGTGTACACACCTTTTGTCTTTACAACTAAATTAGCACCAATAGCCTTATGAAATAGGATGTAAGTACTCCTTTGCGGATTGTTCAGCCAGAGATCGTTAAATCTTTGTGGCTGTTGTTCCACTATCTCATCTAACTTATGGTTGCAGACATTATTGCTAACGCCCTGTGGATTGATACCGAATAAACGGAGACAGTTTCGAACATCATCATCGCTCATATCATCAACTGATCTGAGGATTTTGCGTCTTAATTTTGCTTTCTTGTTTGCTTCTTCGGCACTCTTCTCTTCATCGATAATCACGAATACCTTGGTTGGGTCAACGCCATTCTCAGCATTGCAACCCTGAGCATGTCCAGCCATGAAAATGGATTTCAACTCGTCTTGGGGTTCGTTCTCAGGATAAAGTATAAGATCATCCTCAGCGAGAGGAATGGTGAAGAAATCCCAGAACTCAGAACGCTCAGAGAGATCGGTATGTAACTCCTTCTCTAAACGAATCCTATCTGCTTCATTCTCCTGGTTAAAGCCCGTATACCGACGACCTGAATGCTCGTCAAGGTAGGGCCCTATATGCTTGGTACAACCTGGATATAGGGTTCTGTGAGGCCAGTCTTTGTTCTCGATTAATCTAATTGTAATAGGCATTGTGTGTGGGATTAAGGATTAATTAAATAACATTGTATTTAGCAACACCGCAAGTAGAAGCGTCAGCGAGCATGATACCACCTTCAGTTAAGAAGTTGACAGTATACCCATCATATCCGTTTGAACGGAGGGTGTTGACATCTTTGATCGTGTTACGATCTGGCGCAATAGAACCACCGGTATGCCAAACAAGGTTTTCAGAACCCATCTTGACAATCTTACGGAGGTTGGCTTCGCCATCACGATGACCAATATCCAGGAAGTACATATCCTGGCTAGAAGCAGGACGCCTGGTAAGTGGATCCATGATACGGTTAAGTGAAGGATCATCTAACCAACGGAAAGGAGCTACAGTGAGTTCGATGTCATTGTATAGTTTCCAGGTAGTGAATTGTCCACCGAGGGTAAGGTTCTGGCCAGATCCGGATACGAACACGGTATCGGTCAGTTGGAAGTTTGCTGCTTTAGTCTCCAGCATCTGAGAGAAGTTACGCATTCCCATCTCACCTGTGAGGGCCAAGAATTTCCTCTCGCCTTTTCCAAGTTTGTTATAAGAAAGGTCAGACAGCATATCCATAATGAATGACGGAGTCATCCTGGTATATGGACGGTTGTTGGCAGGAGAGAACTGTTGGAACAGACCAGCTCCTACGTGAACTGGACGACCGTTGGTACCGAATACCTTTACGGTTCCATCAGGACGTGTGTTGTAACGTGAGTATACGTTATAGTTGTCAAGCCTACGATACCATTCCCTCCAGGCAGTCCATTTCTGTTTGTCCGTGAAGAAATAGGATTTCTTTCCCGACTTAGGATCGATCCATTCTACAATGGTCTTTGTAGTAGCTGCAGAACGAGTGATATCATACTTCATACGAGATGTAGTAATCTTGTTCCGTAACTTAACAGAGTTGTTGTAGTTCAGGATGTCAGCGTCGTTAGAACCTTCTTCGTAAGCTGAACCTTCACGAGCCACTCTCTTCCCAGGTACTAAATACTTGTAAGGAATATAGCTTTCCGGATTACCATCAGCCATAACAACTGAGTAGCAGGAAGATTCCCCAAACTGGAATCCTGGTGATTGAACACGTACCTGGATGTCACGATTGTCGAAAGACAGAATCGCTCCAACTCCGTAGTATGGATTCTTTACATAGAGATTAACGGTAGTATTGTTTAATCCAGCAAAGTCTGTGGATGTAACAGTTGCCCCGTTCCACTCGGCCCGAACAATCGGGTTGCTTTCGTCAAAAGCCATCTCAACGCCCCAATCATATTCGAAGGCATCGATCTCGATCTTTTGAACACGACCCAAACCACGGGTAACTGCGTCAAGGACGTTTACTTCCTCACCCTTATAGTTACCAAAAATTTGGGAGAGGATCGTTCCCATCTCGTATGGCTTGGTAGCCAGGAGATGGTCTAGAGACCTTGTCTCTACGAGTCCAGATGCATTCCTTGTGTTAATGATCTGGAGCCCTCCTAAAATGTTGTTGTTCATAGTTTAAAAATTTTAATCACGTTTTTCAACCCCTCGCGCTCTGATCAAAAATTGATCTTCACCATCCCCACTGGGGTCTACCGTGGAAGTGGCTCTCTTTTTAGCGGCAATCTCCTTCTGTTTTTCTTTAAAGGTTTTTATCGCATTGTCTTTGGCTGGTTCACCCATCATCTCCAGAATCTTGTCTTTGTTCTTGTAGGCGAATGCTGTGATAACATTGTACATGTAAGGATCTGCGTAGTAGTCACGAAGCATAGGAGTAAATCCTTCTGCGTCCCTCTGTGTCATATATGGCAAGAGTTCTCTCCGATGATTATCGGTAAACTCAATTCCCATAACTGACTTCACTGACTTTACTGCAGATACAAGACCATTGTTATATTCATTGATGTCATTTTGACGTTTCTGTTCAGCGAGTTTGGCATTTTCTACCAATTGACTCTGCTCCTGTGCTACAAGCGATTTAAGCTTTGGCATCTTCTCTGCTGCATCCTCTCTGATTGTGTCAAGTTTTTCTGACTTCTTGATCTCGGCCTTGATTTCATCTGGATCAAGACCTTTCTTTTCCCAATACATCTGTAAGCCAAGTCTACAGTCTTCTTCGTTTTCCAAATCAAGAGCCTCTACCATTTTCTTCGCTCCAGTAGCCTGAAGAAATACCCTAGGGTCTCCTCCGTTACGTAAGAAAGAATCAAATTGCTGAGAATCTTCATTGTAATACTCATGTTTTGTATTGGCATCGATAAGTTGGTCCATGAAGTCTGAAAATTCTTCAATGGATTTTGGTTTCTTATCGTCAGGAATATCTAATCCCCATTTTTCTTGAAGTACATCGAAGAAAAGAGGGACCATCTCGTCTGTTTCCAGATCAACGGCATCTTCTGTTACGACATCATTCGGCTTATCATCGACCGATGGTTCTACAGGAGTATCATCTTTGCTCTTTGCTGGAGCAGGAGTGTCTACTGTAGGAGCTACGTAAGAATCGATGACAGGATTACCGTCGTCATCTACATCGGGTGCTCCTGTGTCGTCACTCAAAGCTGCCATCGGATCAATATAGTCACCGTTCGCCTTCATTTCATCTTTAACTGGAGTCTGGATTGTGGGGTCCATAAAATTGTTTGTTTTAAAAGTAGTTAGTAATTAATGATTTGTTTTAAAAGGATAAACATAATCTCATCTGATTATGCGTACTTAGGTTTTAACAACCTTTCTTTCCACCTTTTTTCCCGCCTTTTTTTGTGCCTTTCATGATACTTTTTGTTTTTGTTTTGCTAACTTTTCTCGTTCTAACTTCATTTTATCTTGATGCTCTGTTTGTCTTTGTTCAAGATCGTCCATGTGTTTACGCATATCCAGATTTAATTTCTTCTCTGGTATATCGTCGGTAGCAGTCTCTACAGACTTTTCTTCTACACTGGATCCATGGTTGATGTTTGCTACGTCAATAGCTTGTTTGTATGACCACTCAATCTTCTTGTCCTCAATTCTGCTTTGTTCTGCACGAATCTTCTCAGCCGACTGGGTATTCATCTCTGCAATCTTCTGTGCCTGCTCACTCTGAGCTTTCTGAATCTCTTCTTTCTTCTGATCGATAGCTTTGAGTTTACCCATAATGTCCGCGATGTTATCAGAGATATAGATTTCACCAACTTCTCCCAGGGTAGCACCAGACTGCATGGCTGGGCCTGCGAGAGACCTCATTGCTTCCAGTTTCTTGAGATCATCGTTTGCATCAGAGATGAAAATGTTGAGATTCTTGTAAGGGAAGTCCTGAGGAATGGTAAGGAACTCACGGGACATATCATCCAGTGCCATCATTACGGTCTCGTTCTTTCCTTGAAGCATGCGCTGTGCGCTTTCGAGAATAGCATTGTATACTCTCTTCTCGAAGAAGTTCTGTTTTGCGAACCAGGGCTCTGTGATAGTTCCTGACTGTATGATTGAACGCTCTACGTTCCCTACAAGTTCAGAAGGAGCTACCTGCCCCTGTCTTTGCTTGTTGATTCCAGACATTGTTCCGACCAACTCTTCAATCTTGTCCATTAACCCGATATACTCACGGATTACTGGAGCCATGGATAGATCTGACTGAGAAAGATGAGGAGACATGTTTGGAGAGTTCTTCCGCTGATCCCATCCTTCATCATTCTGGTGCATAAGGTTTACTCCAACGAAGGAAAGCCAGTGCATCCATTTTTTTGTGTCAAATCCAAATTGTTTTGGGATACTCGTGATCTCAAAGTTGAGGATCTTACCCTTATCTCTTGCCAAGGTTAGTAATAGCCGCCATACAATCTCGATATACATCGCCTGGAGTGGCCTGAGCAACTCTACCAAGGAGATATTCCTGGTATTGGTATTGTTCATGATTGTTCCAATGTAAGGAAGCTTATCGTAATCAGTAAGACGAGCATTTACGATGATGTCTTCATCTATTCTGTAAGCTTCCCAGATGGAATTACGCCAATCCCACTCAATTACGTCTCCCAGTTGAGGGATATAGGTGTCATCAACGATGTCTATGTCAATTGACTGGTCATTTTCTTTCTTAAGATATCCAATCTTCTCCCAGGACTCCCAACATACGTGATAAACGCCAAGAACTTCACCACTGGAGTTAAAATCGTGTGTGTCGATGGGGGAAAATCTGTAAGTTGTGTCATATTCTTGGAATCCAGTGCCCCCAACGTCATAATGTTCGGCCAATTTATTGACCTGGGCATTTGTAAGATTGAAACTATCAAGAATTTTGCCTAAAGACATGTAGAATTTACGGGCACACCATGATGCATCTTCGATATACACCAAATCCTGGTGTCTTTCGTAGTCAAACATCATCGGGTTGATGCGTTCTACCTCTGGAGAGTCGAATCCATCGCCAACAAATGCAATTTCTTCACCAGCGATGAGCGCATCCTTCCAACATTCAAGCATTTTGTCATCAATGAAGAGCTGTTTACGATATTTTGCAAGCAGAAGAGAGGCTGCGCGTTCGTAAATGTTCTTTGATGTGTAATGAATGTACTTTTGAATCTGTTCGTAGGACTGTTCTGGTAGTTTTTGTTCTCCAGAGACCTGGTTTTCGATCTGAGCAACCATATTTTGAAGCAGCATACTCTTCTTGTAGCCCTCCATATAGGATGTCATCGCTGGTCCTACCTCTAATATCGTATAACGAAAAGGCCGCTTTATCTTTTCCCCAATAAGGAGATCGATAGGCGGTCTTATAATATTGACATTTTGTGGAATTGTAGGTAACTCAACGTCTGATTCTGGTAATCCGAAAGGATTTGTAAGATACTCTACTTCTCTTTTAAGATACTGACTATTGTACGCGTCATAATTGAGGCCCATCCTCGACAATCTGTTCAGCGGGACATCCTCATCGTCCATTGAACGATACTGTGTTGTCTCTGAAGAGATGATATTGGATTTAGTGATGATCCAGTCTACATTAGTTCCTACCCATTTCGGTGTTTTTGACGTTGACTTAAGTTTCTGGACTGGACGTGTACTCATCTAAATGTAGTTATTTCTCGTTTCTTGAAAAGATGTTTTGGCATATAGTCCAACCCATTGTATTTTTCTCCCTTAACCTCAACATTGTAAAGCTCGGCCTCATAGATAAGTACACACATAAGCGCACGTACACGGTCAAAGTTACCTTTAGAATTGTAACTTATGAGCTCCCTAAGTAGTGGAGGACAGAATATTTTCTGATAGTTATGAATAGTATCGTCAATTCCACCTAAATACTTCTTTACCAAACGCTCCCCATAACCAACTACTTCTATTGGCATATGAACACCTTTTGGACGCATAACTTTGGAGTTCTTAATTACGTCTTTCAGCTTAGGACTGTCAGCAAGGAGATGATACCAGTGACGTTTTACAAAATGCTTTTCAATGCCAATATTCTGATTTTCATACATTGCAATAGCATTATAGTATAAGAGTAACATCCCACAGTTATCGTAGAACTCTTCTGCTGTCGCTGGACGACCGGTATATTCTGCTACTATAAGGTTATGTTCATGCCCAGGACGGTAGAACCGTTTGTATATGAGACATGATCCCAGCGAGTCAGTATTTGAGGAGTCGTAGTCGTATGAATCGATGCCAGCAATATAGAGGTAGTCTGGGACATACCCAGTCTCCGTTGTTTCAGGATGCTCATAGATGACGATGCACCCCTCGGCATTCTTATTTCCTTCAAGTGGAAATTGAGTAATTGCCTTAAGACTCTCATCTCCGGTCCACTCTGGTATGGTCTTTCCTTTAAATGAGAGAGTTCCTTTCTGCCCAAGATTAATGTACTCAGCTTTCTGCTCAACGGCCAGGAGCTGTTCCAGGAGTTGTTTCTTTGGAAAGATATTTCCTCTGAGCTGAAGGACGGCTTCGAAAGGATTGAACGGGTGTTCTGCAATATATTGATCGATGTTGACCGAGTCTTCAGAGGACTCTTCCTTCTGTAGGCGCATTGCTTTTTCATATTCTATAGCTTTATCATCAAGACTTACTCCGTCATCGCCTATGAATCCCTTGAGATTCTTATAGATCGGGACAAAGAATCCAGTAGGTTTTGCATAAAGGTCATCCCAGTCATACGGAACAGGAAGACAGTTAAACGCATCTGGGTGAAAAAAGATCTTGTTCAGACCCTCGAAATCAGCACCCTGTTCTCCACCAGTACCAAAGGCGATCATCATACCAAGAACCATGTCTCCTTCCTTGATAGAGTCGGTAGCGATATTCCAGGTATTGATGAGTTCCGGGAACATACCAGCCTCTTCCAGGAGGATGAGTTTCGCAGCTTTTCCCCTGACCTTATCTGGGTTATGCCTGGCTGAGATCCCAATGATTTCGCTCTTAAATCCTTTCTCGATCCCTGTCATCGCATCGATGTAACTCGCCCTGCGGTGCATGGATGTATTCGCTTTCTGTCTGAGTTTATTCCAGTCAGTATGCTGATCCACCCAGTCCATCGTGTTCCAGGCCTTGGTGAGAAGACCATCCTTGGTCAAGAACTCTTTTTCAAAAGCGACAGCATACGATTTGCTATTGGGAATGAGATGATAATTCCTGTCCAACATGGCCCCTCCCTTAAAAGAATACCCCTTACGTCTGGCCTTAATGACTGAAGTGAACTTTCCTGCCCGTTCGCAGGCTTCAATATGGTCAAAGTAAACCTTATCGTAGTCCCAAAAGTCAGGGAAAGACTCCTCACGCACTGCCATTTCCCTACGTACTCCCTGTACGACAATTTCTTTTCGGAATGTATTATCAATACGTCCATAGTTCAGATAATAGTAGAAGTACCCGGGTATCCATAACCCATCCACCTCATATCCGTACAAGCTACGCCTAGCCTCTTCAAGCCAGAACTTCTTTCTCTCTTGTGTTCCTTTTCTTAATTCGGTATAGACACCGTTCTTCTCGAAAAACTCGGCTGCGGAGCGTAATCCTCTAATCTTCTGGCTTAGAAACATACTGATCGTAAATTGATGCGTCTTGGAAATCGCTGATCTCTTGCTGTCCACGTCCCAATTGTTGGTCCATGTTCGCGTCAGCGGCTGCTTTAAACTTCTTCAATTGGTCCAGGATGCCTTTCGCTTTGGATATGTTCTCCAGGTCGTTTAGGATCTCTCCTACCTTAATAGACCTTGACTCCCAATCTATCTTGTTCAAGTGATCAACAAGTTTCTCGGCTACCGTCATGGCCGTGGTAAGTAACTTGTTGTCAGTTGTGTTATTCATCATTTTCCACTTCTCCAGTGCCCAGATGATGACCGGGTCTTCACGGTACTTTCCTTTATAGATTACCTCTTTCAGTTCCTCCATTCTCTTCGGCTCAGGAAGAACACGATATGGATTGTCGGATCGGAAAGAGTACATGTAATAGACATACTCACAATCCATGATCGCCATTCCCTTTCCCTCAGCCCTCTTATTTCGCCTCCATAGAGTCTTAAAGGGTTCGTATTGGATAATCTCTTCTATGATCATTTATGGTTCCATTTTCGTGCATTCTTGGCGAAGGTCTTCTGCTTAACCGTAGAAGGACTATCTCCTTTTTTGATCTGTAACATGGAGGCAGGGATCTTCTTCCCCTCGGGAACAGACAACTTCTTATGAAGCTTCCCCTTGTTTTCTGGCTTGATGTGAATCTTGCTCATACCATATTATATTAGAACTTCTGCAACATACGCAATCTCTCCGACTCCTCGATCTGTAGATCATCAATCATGTCTTTCGTCCCGGGGTAGTCTGGATCGACGACATAAAGATACTGCACATTCTGGCACATAGCAATAATTGACTTATAAAGCTCTGAAATAAGCTTGATCGTGTTGGATGGATGAAGCTCTTTTCCAGATACCATCTTGAGAGTTGGGAGAACTACGGACCGTTGACATGGGATCTTGTACCATAATCTATCTCGCTTGATCCTTACCAAGGTCTTCAGAATACACTCTGGCCCCTCAGATCTTACATACTCCACGAGATCCATCTTAGGATAATAGGGTATCCTATGAAATTCACCATAAGAATACATCGAGTCTTCACTCGGGATATAACTCGTCTCAGTGAGACTTGGTAGTGTCTTTCTGTTTTCCATAATCCAGGTTGTTTAAGATGTCTTTCTTGGTGAGCTTCACGTTCGGATGAAGTCCTTTCTCTATTCTCCTCTGGTTTGTGTCCGCAAAAGGGTCGCGTCCCAGGATGATCTGTTTCTGGATATACGGTTTCGGCCGTATCTTCCCTAGGCCACGGATATCCACCGACAAAAAAGACCCGGACCCTATGATCCTACGTATCATCCCAAGATAATGCTTCACCACTTCATCAATAATCCGAGGATCTATATGATATTCCTCCGATAACTCCTTCAATATTCTCTCATGCTGTGTCATAATGCCAAATCGTCATTTGCGTTCTTAGCCTTTTCCTGGAACGCACTCTGCGTCCTCTCCAAATCTTTCATCTCAATCTCAAAACGTTCTTTAGAAACCTCCTTCAGGCAAACCCTGCACACGAAATGCCCAGAGGCAGAAGCATAGATAGCTGGAAGTTTACAAGTACAATAATCGAGAACTCTATCCACACTCCGAACATGTTCATCATGTGATGGGAACTTCAGATAAAACACCGGTCCTCCAAACATCCCATACTCCTGAACATCCGCTTCGTCATGCCCACGTTCCCCTGGGAACCAAACCATCGTCTCAATGTTTCTTGGGCCAAAAATCTTACTCTCTTCGTGAGGAACATTATACCCATCCAGTTTCCAGGAATACTCCTCCTTATAATCAGGACCCTTGACTAGACAACTCGAAAGAAACTCAGCGTCCTCCTTAAGCCTCTGAGGATCGTAGTGATCTGCCCACACTGGTAGAAGATACTTTGCCACTGCCCTCATAATCTCTCTTCGAACCTGGCTTATCTCCTCAGCATAAAACCTACCATCGATGAACTCATCGAACTCTCTCTCAAAATCCGTCATAACGTCCTCCTTAAAAAAACAGTAGTCCACGGTACAACCGTAGTATTTGTCCAACTCTCCCACTCCTCAGGATCAAACTTGACTCTCCCCCACCCATACCAGTCCGTCTGCGTGTCATGTGCCACCACGATATCCGTATGCTCAAAAGCCCAGTTCACACACTCAGGCCTGCTCTCCCCATGACCATCCACGAAAATAAGATCATACCGTTCCTCCAGGTTCAAAGTACACCACAGATCCGGACCAATAGCAACCTTGATCTTCGCATGTGGAAACATCTGCGTCACCTTCATCGCCCAGTCAGGATCTTGCATCTCGATGCTCGTCACATCCGCCCCATGCGCCAGGAAGAACCCCGTACTATACTCACCACACCCAAACTCCAGAACCTTCTTAACAGGATAGTTCTTAAACATCCTGATCAAAGTACCCAAGTGACTACTGTACCTGTCCATATCCTAAAAATTACCAATTATCTCCGCACCAAAATACTGGGCCAGGTTCTCTACCTCAGCCTTGAACTCCTCCCTGTCATGCCGAACATTACACAAAATAACCTCAGTCCCCGTACCAAAATTCTTATGACTGCGCATTAGACAATACGCCTGCTCATCATCAGAAACATCAACACCAATACTGTACCTGTTCTCCATTGTCATCTGCTTCCGCAACAACTCCCTGTCAAATAAATACTCCATATCACAAAGTTAAAATTAATACTCACACAAAACCATGCCGCCTTACCTTATTACTATCCTTACCAAAATCTACCCAGTAAACAACCCGTAACCCAACAACACTCTCATCACCTTCCCTATGCCTGTTAACAGTCGTCACAGATAAACCCTCCTCACGACATAAATCAGCCAAACTATTATAGCCCCGTAACCTACCCCCATCCCATATCAACACCTTTCTCACTATAATGGTTTGTTTGTCCCGAGCAAAATAACCACTTTTAACCCCACAAAGCAAATAATAACCAAATTTATTATCAACACTAATCCCATACCATATATATAGTATCACCCCTACCCCTATACCATATATATAAACTCATAAGGTACCTCCCCTATAATATATATGCGAGATCATAAGGTACCCCACATAAACATAACGCTTCGCTGGCATGCGCCAGGTGCGGTGGGGGGTTCCCACTACCGGAGGTGCAAACCAAACTATTATGGCAAAAGTATCTTATGCAAAGGAGTACAACATCGACATTGACAATGTAGCAACGTTCGATTCACCTGCACCGCTGACTATTCGTGGCAAGCAGACAATTGTACTGTATGACAAAGAGGAGAATGGGATGACTACCGTCCCGCCATTTGCTGTGTTTACCAAACCTGTCACCAAGATCAGGTTTCAGGTAGACGGCAAAGGAGATATTCTCGAAACATTTGTTCCTAACAAACAAGTGCTTCAGACTATCCTCGACCATAACGTAGGCGATGAAATCGCTATCGTTGTGAATGAGCGTGGTCGTCTTGAGTCCGCTGTGTAATACAGCAAAGAGAGGGAAGGAGAAATCCTTCTCTCTCTCCCTTTTAAACCATAAGATATTGAAGGTGAGATTTATGCTCACGCATGAGACACCTTTGAGGGTGCTTAATTGTTTATTATTCTCTATTATACTTTATTATATTCTATATAGGGTATTAATAATGAAAGGGGGTAATAGTTCGGGGTGGTTGGGGTTAGATTGGTTAAGATAGTCTTCATAGTATGCTTGTAGGGCTGTAGATATTGTACAGTTCGGGGGTATTGTGGGATAGATTTATGATAAAAACAAACAGAAGTGTGCGCTAACACACGTTGAGGATGTTCCTCAGAACCTATTAATAGGAGTCAGGCAGCAAATACAGGGAGGATAATGTTCTCCCTGTTTACTCTGAAATTAGTGTTTAACCTTTTATATATTCGACATGGAAGAGATTAAATTGTTGGGGGTTAAGAACCAGGTAGGTTTAGTTAACCAGGTAGTAGTTCCCGCTGCTCCCCGAAAAAGGGATGATGCATACATAGCCTTTCTTAATGATAAGAAGGAAGAGCTCTGTAAAGTTCCCGTGAACTTCGATACCATTTGGCCTGGTGGATACACTCAGTCCGAGACGGAAGGGAGGGGACAATGACAGAATATGTATTACACGCAATCAGGAGAGAGCTTGCTGCTTTTCATCCTGTCATCAAGTCCATTGAGAAGCTTGCTGTTCGCAATGGTCTGATCCTGTTCATCCGTATTGCGTTGGGAAACGCATGCCTTGACACGCGTAACACAGTGGGTTATTCCTTTGATAAAGAGGTTGAATACATGATGGACTTTAAGAAGTTCATTGAAGAAATCCTCACATATCATAAGAATGACTCAGCTGCTACGTATATCTGTTCTGAAATCAGCATGATCATTGATGGTGCTCTTATGCAAGCTGATTATGAAGCTACCGAACAAGAAAGGAGTGCTGAATGATACAGATGGATGAATTGATTGCTATGGCTGCTGGGAATCCAGGAGCTGCTTCCTTTCTTTCGGTATTACGTAGTTCCCCTATCCTTGAGACCGCTTTCAGGAAGCTCCAGAGATTAGGCATTAAAGGAACAGATCTTTATGTACTCTGGAATGACTTAGCTAGAAGAGACATTATGAATGTAGCTATAATTATGGCTACTGTTCCCGACAACATCTTAATTGATGCTTGTTCAAGACAAGATTATTCAGGTAGGACTCTTGTAGATCCTTATCTTGAATAGTCATGAGAGTTCCCGGTGTTTCCATGGTAAGTTACCCGGGACTCTCTCCTTATCTATTCCCTTTAGGTCCGAAGTTAAGCCTTATCTCTGTGTGATAAAGCTTATATGATAATAAAATACACAGGTTAGGCTGGTTTGGAACAGAATCTATAGGGACCGATACCCTATCAGCCTACAAACCTTAAACATAAGTAATATGGAACTTGCTGTATTAATAATGGTCTTCGGAGGAATACTCTGTCTGGCCGTAGAAGGGATGGACTCATGACACAATTAATGGGATTCATGTCTCTTCTTATCACTATTGGGCTCGTAGTTTTACTACTTGTAGCCCTTGTTGTTATGCCCACAAGAGAAGAAAAGATCAATATCTCTATTGCTATTGGTCTGTATCTTATCTATTATGGTACTTGTACCTGGATCTATTATCATCCTAAGAAATTTAATCTTGAACCCTAATACACAACACAATGAAACAATTAGTAATTACCTCTCCGAACATCGGATTCGGTGAACCATTTACAGGTTATCCTGGTGTTCCATGTCCACCCTTCATCAAATCAACAGGAAAAAATGAAGGATCATTTCTCTCTCTCCAGCTTGTAGGAGCATTAAAAACTCGTGCTTATGCTGATGAACCTATTCTCCTTGATGGAGATGTCCCTTCTGAAACAGGTGTTTATCCTATTACTTACATGCCTGGTAATGTGGAATGTGAAATGGATTTTCTCGTTGTTAAGTATCAAGGTGCTTTGATGTACCATGGTGCTATTTATCTTAAAGGAGATCTTTCTGATCAGTTTTCTTGCAAACTGACACATAAAATCATGGCTGAAAAATATGCTGACAATGAGTAAGAAACGAATAGTTAACGTGAGTGCAGCCATTCTAGTTGTTCTTGGTTTTGCTGTTGGAGTTATATCCTGTATCTATCAAATAGATCACTGGAAATGGATCTGTGGGATTGGAATGTTTGCTATTGTTGTTGGCGCCTTTATCTGGGGTATCAATACCGATGAAGAGCCAAACGAAAAGGCTTTTTATGATGACATTCCTGACAATTTACGCTTTAACCCAGAGAAAGGACTTCTTGCCTGGGAATATAAAGGTTATGGTACTTACGATGATGAATATGATACTGGCATGATGTACTATTTTGATAAAGACATCAATGTAAAGCCTATTTTACACCAGGCTGGTATTCATGTATCAATGTGGCATGATTCGGGCCACTTACGTAATGAAAATGGGGTTGTTCATGGTTATTCACCTGAACACGCCCGGTTCCTTCTTGATAAGCATGCACTTCGTTATCCTGTAATAGCAAAAAGAGATGGGACACGCAGCATTTAACTCAGACTATGCCTTCTTCACTAAGAAGAGTGACGAAGAGCTTATTCGTCTATCCATATCCTGCAGAAATCAGAAACATGATAGGATTATTACCGGTCTTCTTGTTAAGAGAGGATTGTGGACAAAAGACGATTACGATTTCTATTGGGGATTGATCAATGAGCCAGAACTGATCTATGAATAAGCATAGGCTCGTTGTATTTATGGTGATACTGTTAACATGTCTGTTGGCAGTATCACTATTCTCTTGTCAGAAAAAGGAGATTGATAACGTATATCTATTACCCGAGAATACCGAATTGAAATACAAAGATAATTGGGTGCCTATTTAGGGGGGGCTCAAATGGTACTGTAAAAATGGCTTGCCCTATTGCAGTAAAGGGATTGCTGCATTTTGGTGGCAGATATTTGATATTGGGTTCGAATCCCACAATCCTACAACCCTGTCGAAAAGGTTAATTACTATTATCACGTATCCCGTCTAAGCCTCTGAGGTTGTAAGGAGGCTTGGATGGGGATGCAAATTATTCACACAATAAAAGCAAACACAATGAAAACATTTCAAGACTACCTCGACGCTATTGAGGATAAAGAAATAGCCAAAGCCTATGAAAAGGCTTTCAAAAACGATCCCATCAGAAAACAAGTAAAGAAAACAGATCTTTCAAAAGAACCATGTCGTGATTGGGCTGACTTCTGTAATGCAGGATTCATCCATGTCGCTGCTGATGACAATATTAATTGGGATACTGTTCTCGAAACGATGTTAACCAACAAATCCCTGGAATAACATGAAAAAGCTTCTTTTTACCGTAAACAATCCTGCTCACAGACAAGATCTGATTGACAACTACAATCTGATGAATGTTGAACATCCCAAATGGCCTGCCAGTAATCCTAGGGGACTAAATGGAATCTCTATTATGGGTCAACTTAAAGAAACTGCAGGCAATGACGATCCAATCTTCCTGGAAGGAGACTTCCCAGAAGAGAATGGAGTTTATGACTGTACGTACATTCCCGGGAACTTAGCCTGTAAGCTCTATCTTCAATATGTTAAGGCAGAGATGTTCCCAGTCCCCTGCGGATACCTTGTATTGGCTGAGGTAGAAATTGATAACCAAGTGTCTGAAAAGGCCATAGAGACATCAAAATGCATCGGATTATAATTTCTTGTATCGTAGTCATGGGTCTTATCGTAGGCATCTTTACTTGCGTTGACTCTATCATCTGGGCATCAATAACTGGTGAACATCCAGGCCCGTACATCTTCCTTACTTTCCTTTTTGGAATATTCCTCTATCCAGCCGTCCTTTGTACTGGGTTTCTGATTAAAGATAACCGTCTCTCTCACAGGAGACGTCAACGCTGCCGAGCGAATACGGGAAACAAATCAATCATTCATCCCTAAAAACAACAACAATGGGACAAACATCGAAATCATTCGTTGAGTGGTATAACACTCTCGAAGAGCCAATGCGCTCACAAGCAATCGCGAACTTCAACAAACCAACTGAAGATCGTCAACTCCAACTCACCAGGGAACTTTCACAGCCTCGTTATCTTGCTGAGGCCATCGAAAAAGGATTCTGCTTTGGCTGTGCTCCTGAGGGTAAAGAGTACTGGGAAAATGTTGTAAAAGATGCTTTTGAACATGCGGGGTTCCCGACAATTCGTGAACAGCTGTCTTCATTCGAGGACAAGGACATTGCTGCTAAAGCAATTGCCAACTATGATGCAAACCTGGCAATGAACAGTGATGCTATCCGTGCAGAGCGTGAGAAAGAAGTAGCCCCGCTGAGAAGTATGGCAATGGAAGTTTCCTTCAACCCTTCTCAGACTTCTGAAGGAAAAGATTTCTGGCAGAATGTTTATACCCAGGAACAGGAAAAAGAGAATACGGACATCACTCCTACTCCTGAGCAGAAGAGGGAACTGGATATCCTGCTGCGTGAAGAAGCCAAGGCTATGCTCATTGCCAACGGTGCTCCCGGGTTCATGATCAAAGCCATCCTGGATGGACATTTCCCTGACATTGCGGATGTTCCTTATACCACAGATGATGGTAAGGAACTGGATTCAGAGAAAGCTGATGACGGTATTGCTGAAATGCTGTCTGCCATGTTCGGGACTGCTGGCTCTGATCAGCCTGACGATCTGAAAGAGGAAGCTCCCGATGATGTCATGTCTGAACTTGAGAAGGACATGGACGATCAATCCGCTGACTCCAATTAAAAAATAATGATCAAGGTATGCGTATAGAAGAGGTAAGCATTTAAATCGATACCTGTCTGGCAAATGTCGAGAGAAGCACCCTCTACTCGGCCTGTAAAAGGATCTATCTCCATGAGTAGATTTAGTGAGCCTGATAAACAAAGCCTTGATCATTTTTATTCTCATCATTATGAACAAACAACACAGACTTATTTTTGCAATAATCCTGTTCCTGATCTCCACTGTGTTTGTACCAATTATCTTTAATCATATCAACCCATGGCTTGGAATCATAAGTGGACTTGTATTGTTGTATTTCTTCATTCGTGAAATCATTAAATTCGTAAAATAACATGAAAAAACTATTCTCATTACCATTGATTATTATCTCGATTGTTCTTCTTTCGAGCTGTTCCCGCGTTGCCCCCAATTTCTATGGTGTTCTCATGGAGAACTATGGCAAAAACGGAAAATCTGACTATACTCGTTGTTCAGGACGTGTCTGGACAGCATCACCAGGCACTGAGCTCTTCCAAGTTCCTGCCTTTGAGCAGAGAGCTGATTTCGAAAGTCGTGTACTACATTTAAAAGCTGCTGATAATACAGAATTTACAGCCAGGCCGTTATATAGTTACGAAGCTATCCCTGATCGTGTTGTTGATCTTGTATTCCAGAATGCTCGATTATCCGATGGAGACACTAGTGGATCATTTATGCGAGCCCTGGAAAATAACATTCTTGAACCACATATATACGATATTATCAAAGAAGCATCCAGAAGTTATCCAACTGATACACTTATGGCAGAAGGTGGTTCTCTTCGATTTGAACGTCATGTAGAAGCTATTGTCCGGGAATCCTTTAAAGCAAGTGGCCTTGAACTAAAAACGTTTTCAGCTAATCTTGATTTTACTGATAAGGTCAAGGCTAAGATTGATAGCAGAAATGAGGTCAATACCAATATTTCTGTTCTTGATCAGCAGATTATGGAGCAACGAAAACGAAACGAATTAGCTGCCCTAAAAGCTCAGGAAAACATTATTCTATCCAAGGGTATTACCCCTGAAATTTTAAAGCAACAGTTCATTGATAAATGGGACGGAGCTACGCCTTTGTATGGTACCATGCCAGTATCTCTGTTCAAAACAGTAGATAAGTAATCATGAACTGGTATAAATTATTCTATTGGCTTACTGTAGCCGACAATGCGAAGGTTTTCTTTATTGTATTTATTGTCATCTTCACACTTATTTCAGCTGTATCGTGGATCATTTGGTTCGCGTCTTTTGATGATACCCGTAATGATGACAAGAGACGGGCAGAAAGAAAGACAATGCTTAAATGGATATTCTGGAGTACACCCATGATGGTGTTATTCTGGTCTCTGTTCGTATTCACACCTAGCAAAAGAGATTCTCTCCTTATTATTGCTGGAGGTGGAGCAATGAACTTTCTTACTCAGGATTCAGCTTCAAAACAGATCCCAAAAGAGTTATCCAATTTTGTTTTAGGAGAACTTAAAACTATGTCTCAGGATGTTAAGGTAAAACTTGGCGTTCAGACGCAAAAAGAGAAGATCCTGGATGAGGCAAAAAAGATGACTACGGATCAATTACTTGAGAAGATGAAGCTTGATTCGAATTTTGCTAAGATCATATTGAAAGAATAAATGAAATTGTCTGGTTACATAAAACAGAGAAACAGACGGGACCTGAGTCCTTTGCCAAAGGATGTTGTTTTATTGTAAGATGGTGAGGTAATCCCTCGGCAAGTGACGCCTTAGTGTGTCAGCTATTCCACTTGGCAGTGGTCAGACAATATAGGGATGTAACTCAATTGGTAGAGCAGGTACTTATCCATAGTCCTAGTTACATGTTCGAGTCATGTCGTCCCTGCAAATAATCACCAAATACACACACAAATGAAACACAAATCAGTTTTATGGGAGCTATGGTTGATAATCATGCTCTTATCCTTACGTCCTGCATTTCGGATACTTACTTGTAAGCTGTCCCGAACATTCTGGGGGAATGCTGGTGTCTATAAATTCTATGAGTACTGGGCTTATACTGATCGAGTAGCCAAGGAAAATATAGAACCAGATCCTTATTTTTCTAGTCCTGCTTGGTTAGAATTTGAAGAAAAGAGAAACAATGAAGCCCAAAAAGAGAATGCTTAAAGACATGTTCCTCAAAGGATTCTGCAAGATTATGCCTATATATCGAAAAGCCAAAGAGCGTGAACTTAAACTTTACCGATCAATGCTGCGTGACTATAGGAATTATCACAAAAAGTATGGACGAGGTACCGATAATCTCAAGTTCGGATTCTACTACTATCTGTTTTTTCAGCATGGTATCAATGTATGCGAAGATGACTTTCAGAGAATGAAGCATATTCCAGTATTGTTAGCGTTACGGCCACCTAATATTGAAACAGATCATTGGTTTACTCCAGCTGATCTTAAGCCAAGAATAGGAATATTAAGAATGGCTATAAAGATTCTTGAAAGAAGATTAGAATGATCACATTATACACACCGCAATGAAAACAAAATTCATCACATTCATCATTTTGCTCATTATTCTTCTTATCATGAGCTTTATGATTGATTACGGGATATTATCTCGTACCATGGGCACTTATGTCTCTATTATTCTCTCATCTATCGTAGGAGTCATGTTTTATGACTATTACTACAATTTCAAGATGGAAAATTATCGAAGACTACCAAAGAATAACTATATCTTCAACGCTAAGGGATATAGAAGTGCTCAATGGGGATATGATACCCGATTACAGATCGTTACCTTCGACGAACTTCATCATGATCATCCTGTTCTTAAAGAACACTGTATTACGATAGAAATTCTTGAAGGATTCTCAGATTTACACATCATTGTTCGAAGAGATTGCGATACAACACATGAAGTTGTTGGAATTATAAAATCACATTCTCATTCCACTGCTTATGAGCAGACCGTTATGTATTGCCAGGCTTATAAAGTACCCGAGATATGAAGTTTCGGGTACGTAGCCCTTACATAGGGAAAATCAAACAGCGGTTCATCTTTGTTGAACGTAAGATTGAGATTACCACAAACAATATCAAAGAAGACGTTGAGGAACTTATAGATCCTTACTGTACTATTGAAGTTGTAGAGGTAGTCATCAATGACCTTGCACATTTTTAACACACACTAATATTCCCAACAATGGAAAAAGTTAATGGCACCACGCTCCCCGGTCTTAATGATCAACGCAAAGATATTCTTTGTGATGGTCTTACCAAACGAAAGATCGATTTCGAATTTAAGAAGGATGATGTTATCAAGATAGAGAATCGTTGCTATCAGATAAAGAAATCCTGGTTATCCGCACTAACACAGCAGGAGTACGAAGATCAACTCACTGAAAAAGAGAAGAGAAACGCACTCATTGCTAAAGCAAAAAAGCTGGGATTTAAAGAACCAGCCGACATCAAAACCGTCAGCAATCGCTCACTGCAGTCTTTCATCAGATATCGGACCAAGCTTGTTCTAGAAGTAGAACTTGCACCCATGTCAGGTGATGTAGTCCTCCCGAAACACGAGTACCTATCAGAAATAGTCTTAAAGGCTTCTCTGTTCAAAATGTTCAAGACTGTACAATAAGTGTGTTTCATTGTTGTGTGCCAGCCTTCCTTCCCCAGATCATCGGGGAGGGGAGATCCTGGCTTTTACCTCGACATTATGACAAACAACATCAAAGACTTACTTAAATATTTATTCTTCTGTCAAGTTCTTCTGGCGTTCTCATTGATAGCAGTAGTATTGGCGGTTGTAACAGAGAATATGTATTATCTCTCTGCTTCATTTGCCATCATTGCTATTGAGGAATATATTGAACATCAGATTAAGAAAAAGATAGACGAACTTCATAACAATAGAAATGGCTAAACCAGATTGTTATACCTGTGTATATCGTAAAGAGATACCAGGTGACGCTCATAGTCAGTGTAATCATCCTGACAACCAAGAACTATTATCAGATCCTCTCGCCTCTCTGGTTATGATACTAGGAAAGAGATCAGGGATTAAATCAGATCAAGAATTTGGAACCAAACTCAATGTCACAGGGAACCCACACGGGATAGCAAACGAATGGTTTATATGGCCTTTTTCGTATGACCCAATCTGGTTATTAAGCTGTGATGGATATACCCCAAAATCATGACAAGACAAGACAAAAAGATAGCAATTCTACTCAGTGGAGCTGTTATTGGGCTCGTTGCAATTGCAGGATTCTTAGGTTATTGTGCTTGTTTTTTCGGACTCTTTTAACACAACAACATGAAATACCTTAAAATCAGCAATGCTGGAGAAATTGAGAATGCTGCTCTTTATCTCCTCGCATCAACGAAACGCGGACAGTCTGGAAAGATTGGACAGTTCGGATCAGGCAACAAGTATCAATTGTGCTTCTTTGCCAGAAATCACTATGATTATAAAGTCTTTGCGGGTACCCGGGAAATCGAGATATCTACAGTTCCTACCCAGTTAAGAGACCAAACAGTAAATGTCATCTACATTGACGGAAAAGAAACATCCCTGACTGATCAGATGGGTCCCTCCTGGAAGTTATGGCAAGCAATCAGAGAAATCTATTGCAATGCCATTGATGAAGGAGGGCAGCGTATCGAAGTTGTTGATGAAATCGTTCCTGTTCATGGAGAGACGCAATTCTACATAGGCTTTAATGCTAGTATCCAAGATTTTATGGACAATTTCCATCAGTATTTTGCCAACGATGAAGATGTCATATTCTCCTGTTCTGTAGGACGTATTCTTCGTAAAAGAGGAGACAAGAGAGCCAATATCTATCGTAAAGGTATTAAGTGCTATGATGCCAGTAAAGACAGTGTGTTCGATTATGATCTGTATGATATCGAAATAAACGAGTCTCGGACCATTGAACGTGACTGGCAACTCTATGAAGGGATCTGGAAGCTCATTCAAAGTTGTACGGATGAAGAGATTATCTTCCAAATCTTTAGCAAACTCCTTAAGGATGATGTTCTCGAAGGAGAGACAGGATTCTTGTGTACTCTTCGTAATACCTTCTTTCAGTCTGAAGAGTTTAAAAGGTTCCTATCTGAACGCAGAATCATTCCAATCACTTACGCGTCTTTCTTGACTGTCGAAGAACTCGCAAACTATATTGTAATTCCCCAAAAGATCTATAGTGAGTTTAAGATCCAAATTAAGAAGGATAAAGTATTTGATGACGTAAAATCAAAAGGCAATGTTCTATATCGTACAGTAATACCAAGCCCAATGATTGAAGCCACTCTTAATCGTGCTCTAGAGTTCTTTAAAGAGTGTGATCTTGAAATTCCATATGATATCCAGGTTGCTAAATTCGAAGATCGCAAAATATATGGAACTACTGATGATAATATTATCGTGCTATCTGATATTGGTATTGAAAGAGGAATTCAAGAAACGATAGATAGCATCATCGAGGAGTACATTCATATCAAATACAATTGCTTTGACAAGACCCGGGAAATGCAATCAGCCATTATCCGTGAATGGATCGGGTACATGAAGAAGAAGAATACCTATCTGATATGAGAACCCAGGATGTAAGAGTTGGCGTTGAATATCTCTATCGTGGAAATGTCGTAACTGTCATCCAACGCATAAGAGGAGGAGAAACAAGCCAGCGAGAAATGCAAAGTGGGCAACTCTTTACAGGTTACAAACACAAACAGAAACGCTTTCTTCTCAGTAATGGGAAGGAAGTATATGCAAATTCACTATCAACCCTTAATACAAACAACAATGGCCTCTAAAACCATTCTCGTGGTCTATACTGACCGCAAAATCACTCAGAAAGCTGAGATCACCAAGATGAAGAAGTATTCCTTCAACACCGAAGCTGACCTCAAAGTAGGAGACATGCTTTCATCCAGTGCTTACTCAACCAATCTCCAGGTTGTTCGTGTTACCGAGTCTGCGTTCAAATACCACAACCCAGCAACCGGTGAAATGTCGAACTCATTCAACTCATCCAACCAGTCAGAGATCAAGAATCTCATTATCCGCGAGGATGATGAAGATACTGTCTATGCCTCAATCGTTGAGTAATACTATTATGGATCCAGTATCCTATAAAGAAATCCCCACGGAGAAGCTCTCAGAGCTCCTCTGTGAGGGTTTTGATTTGTCTTATCAGCATGGTACCACACTATTATCGTCTCCGCTTACAGGGGTCGTAATAGACCTCGAACACGAGAACGTAAAAGCCATCAGGATTAAAGACGAAGAAATCCATTTTTTTTACAATAAATAAATTTTTTACAACAATGAAAAACAACGTATTAAGAAGTGAAGATCACTGGGAAGAACAGGAAATAGCTTCCTGGAAAACAGATCCTATTGATCCTAAAGTCTTCATCGAACAAGTAGCAGATCTTACTGGAAGATTAAACCCCAACAAAGATTATGCAAGTATGACAATTTGCGTAATCACCGAAGGCGACCTAACTACAGTACATTGCCCAATAAGTGGAAATATGGGCCTTATTGCAAGAGCAATAGTAAGAAGCATCATGACTGATGAGGATTTTGAGAAAATAATGCTCACAGCAATTGGATCGTTATGTGGAGAAGATCCTACGTATTTCGACAAAATTAAAGACATCGCTAACGATTACCATAAATTCAAACAAAATGGCGGATTTTAAAGTAGAGAATGCCTATGAGCATTTCAATGCAATAAAAGAAGGGATGCCAAAAGATGGCTCTGCAGTTCTTTTAGGAGTATATAAACCTCCTGATAATGAACGAAGGATGGTAATGACATTGGTAGGAGACACTATCACTCTTGGGAAAGTATTAATAGGATGTATGTTAGAGAACGAAGAAGTTCGTAAGGCAATGGTTATCGCCAATGCTTATGTATACGCCAACGATCCCGAGTATCAAGCCTTGACCAATATCGCTTTAAAACATTCAGACCAACTTCACAATGGAGAGGATTGATCTTGCCCCATACAAAGAAAAGCTGAAGATTATAATGAATGATCTTCAAAGAGAAATGCCTACGGATATTTCTTTTTTTGCTTTACTCAATGACGACCAGGACGATATCACCGATAATCTTCTTCTTGCAGCATATGGGTCACAGCAACTATTATCACGATCATTTGTCAGGATTCTGGAAGATGATAATCTACGCAATTGCCTTGCTGTTACTATTGGAGCATGGGTTAGGACAAGACCTATAGAAGGACTACAATTCTTAGACAAAGTAAAAAAGATGGTAGAAGATCCTGATATTACAGATTTTATTAAAAATCGTGAAGAAAACGAACCAGAATAATTACTATCTTTATGAAAAAATCACTCGAAGAATGTCAAGAAATGCTTCATGAATTAGGCAAATCAGTATCAACAGATATGGGTTTTGTCGGAATACTGTTTGATCCGATAAGTCATGCATTATGCACATCTCTTACAGGATATGGAAATACCATTTCTTGTGGTGTGCTTGGAGGCATGTCAAAAGACACCAAACTTAGGGATGTTATGTTCACTGCCTTTGCAGCATATCTTAACGAGAACCCTGACGACAAAGATCTTCTAAAACATTTAATGGAGAACATTGAAGTCAGTGTCATTCCGTAGCTTTGCAATCAACAAAAACCTATAATATGAAAGCTAAATTAAAATCATTTTCTCCCACAGGTGAATCCTGGGAAGGAAAGGCAGATGCTCCAGGCGGAGCTGTAACCTATTACGTCCAGAACGTCGCGTTCGAAGACGGAACTAAGGGCAAAGCGAACGCCAAAAGTCAAACACCAAACTGGTCCATTGGGGCTGAGTATACCTTTGATGTCGTAACAGACCAAAAAGGTAATGTTCAGATCAAGAAGATGAGCAAGGTTATGAATCAAGGAGGAGTTCCTGCTCGTTCAGGAGGATATGATGATCCTAAAGTGCAGAAGAGAATGTGTGCGGCCGCTTCTGCTCATTGTGCCGTAAGTTTCGCCAAACAAATCATCGCCAGGCGGAGGAATGTTGGGAATACTGAAGAGTATGACAATTCACTCACCATGCGTCTTGCCAAGAAGTTCTTTCATTGGACTTACGTGGAAGGACAGACTACTGATGATATGTTTAACAAAAAGTCAGCAATTGCAATCTCTATCGAAGAGATGGATATCAATGCGACTATCAACACATCCGATGATGTTCTCGCCAGAGCCGAACTCTGGTTGGAATACATCAATACACTCGAATAAATGTTATCTATCCACAAATTCACTTTTCAGCTGTCTGATGAGCCAGTTGTAATGATGCCTGTCAATGCTAAGATTCTATGTGTTCAGACACAGAATGGAATCCCCTGTATATGGGCAATGGTAGATCCTAGTGACGAGATCTTTGGCCGTACCTTACGCCTTTTTGGAACTGGGCATCCAATTCCCGATGATTTCACCGGGAACTATATTGGGACATTCCAGACTCCAATGGGTCTTGTATTTCATCTTTTTCAATAACTATGTACACTCTCAATCAGTCCCTAATTAAGGAAATGTTTTTCAAACTCACTCCTAAGGAATATTGTCCCAGGCGTGTGTACGAAAAATATTTCCTTTTGAAGGATTGTATGATCACCAGCGAGGCCCAGAATAAGGGGAACTATTTTGAAGCTCTCCTTACTGGGGTTCCTCCTCCTCCAGTTAAGACTCGTGGAAAAGGAAAAGGGAACTTACCCGTTGACTATATCCGCTTACAAGAACAAGCAGAGATAGGAAGGGCTATGTTTCCTCAAAAGCTGATGTTCGTATATCCTGGCATCAATACTCAAGTCATCATAAAGAAACAATGGAGTCCGGATGTAATGCTGATCGGAACACTCGATCTCTTCCCTACGTTATTCCAGATTGAAGATGAACTCAGAGTTGCTATTATCGACTTTAAAACCACCAAGGACCTTAACTCTACTTGGGGTCCTTATGGATGGGGTGACTATCAGAATATGGACTGGTTACAAGGAGCTTACTATCATGAGCTTGTTCGTAACATAGACTGGAGACTGAATAATCATCTCAATCCTATTACCGTAAAACTTATCAAGAACTTTGAATGGATGCTCAATAATGATGAGGTTCATTTCTTCTTCTGGGTATTCGATATGAAGCCCATTTATGAGAATAAGTTCCTGGAGGTTAACTACGACTACAACAAACAACTTTACTTAACACGATCAATAGATTTCGCAGTGGCCGAACTGGATCACCAAAGAGAACTTGGATTTCCTCCGCAACCAGGCAATCACTGCTTTGAATGTCTTCTTGATTGCGATGTACGTCAAATAATAAAAACTCAGTAATGGATACTTTTCTTAAAAAATTAGAAACATTTAAACAAAAAGGAGTATACGCTGTCTCTGTTTATTATGGAGAAGGAGAGGGTGCAGATGATTCTGATATCCCTGTTTTAGAACGGAATATTCAGATCGTGGGAACTCCTGTTGGATATCTTGGGTCAGTAAGAGTTCTTATAAGAACAACTGTTCAAGGATTTCTTGATATGGATTTTAATTCTCCTTTAACTCAGTTACCAAATCCTCTAAAGGAAATCCCCAAAGAAGGATACTATTACTGGGGGACAGAATCTGCTCTTGACGGGGTTACTCCAACTACAGTATTTAAAATGTAACTATTATGGCACATTATAAATCAAAGTATGGGAACGAAGTAATCACCGACTTCCAGTACATGCGCCTTGATACCGAGGAGCAAAAACAATGGGTACTTGATGAAAAACCTATGCCTAAGCTTAGGAAAGATCCGAATTTTAAAACAGGACTTGTTACCTGTTCTGAATGTGGAGGATCTAATGTTCAGGAAGAGGCTTGGGTAAATGCCAATACTCATAAATATATTGACAGTATGGACAGTGATTATGGTTATTGCGAAGACTGTAGAGATTCCGTTGAACTTAATTACAATTAAATGATGAAATACTTTATCAAACAAACCCATCTTAACATGATCGATGTTGGATGGGGAAACGGATATGTATGTATCCCCAATGGACATCCTATGTACGGTGTTCCTTACGATGACATTCCTGTGGATGTTCACGGAGGATTAACATTTTCTAACTACTCCAATGAGATTGATTGGCCCGAGGTACCCAAAGGGGACTTCTGGGTGGTTGGGTTTGATTGTGCTCATTTAGGAGACAACAAAAGCAATTGGCCTGAGTCTCGGGTGCTCTCTGAAACTCAGCAACTCGAACAACAACTTACCAATCTTAAGGTTGTCGACCGTGAAGATCCTGATGAAGATGAAGAATCTTCTGAATTAGGAGATGTCGCTGTAGGCATAGGACTTGGTATTCTTGTTGATTCTATCTTCAGTGATTCAGATTCTTCCGATAGTCCTGATACATCTTCCGACTCTTCCTCAGATGTTGATTTTGGAGGGGGAGATTTTGGTGGAGGTGGTGGAGGAGGAGATTGGTAATGGATCCTAGTGAATACCAAAAAGAGTTAATGCGAGCGATTCTTATAGCATTTATTGTTGTTTGTATAGGGTTCGTAGTAACTGCAATAGTAGTATATATCCAAACACACTAAACAATGATAAAACTTAAAAAATACGAGATCGATGCACTTGTCGATACCGTAGTTGATGCTCTCATCAAGAAAGCAAAAGACAAAGCTCCAAGTACATTTAAGCTCGAACAAGCTGCTATGATTGTTGATGTTGTCCACAAGATTCGTTCTCTGGACAAACAAAAAGAAGAGATGATCGAGCTTCTTAAAACTCTACCTGGAGTAAAGACTGTAGGATATGGGTTTACTGGAAAAGACAGTTGTTATAATTCTGTTGAAAGCTTAATGGCTGCAGCATTGAAAGATCATATCAACAATATGTCAAGCTCTTACTCTGACTGGGGAGTTCGTGGCAAGATTCAAACTAAGATCATTACAGCCAACATCAGCAGTGATGCTGATATTGCAGCCCTGATCGACGCCTTAATTGAAGAATTTTCAAAAGATGTCGAGATATAGGTGTATTATACAGAAGCCAGGAGAACGTGATACTATCCTTCATTGGGGATGGGATCACGCCCTTGGTTTCTGGATCGATGAAGGGTTCCTGAAGCCCACAGATGACGAAGATGAGATTATCTGGGAATCATCTGAAACTTTCGATGGATTTAAGAAGACTCTCGAACTATTCGAGAAATTCGAAGAGTTCATTCCTGAAAGACACATACAATTGATAAATCGTAAAATTCCTTTTTAATGGCACGAGCAAAGTATCATTATAATATTGAGGAGTATCGGGGTCGCGAAATCCTGGTAGTCTATGATGATTTTGACGGGAACAACCCTACTATGACTGTAACAAATGACATGGAAGCTGTTCTTTCTGAGATCAAAGAAAAAGAAGGAGGAATACTTCCTTCTACTATTATCTATAGGGATACGGAAGGCATCTTTGATGGAGTTCGGTTCTCCAGTGGTATCGCTAGTTTTTACAATCTGGGTGACGGAGACCTGGAAGATGCAATGCCTGCAGCTCTCAAGTACAACTAAAAAAGAGTAACCCCTTAGTACTCTTCTATAAAGTTTTCCTAGGGGGTTACCGGTATTCCGCGCATCAAGATACAGCAAAGATACGTTCATTATCAGTGCCTTGTCAAATAATTTAGCATTTTTAACAAAAAAACTTGCATTGTGTGACTTTTTGCCCTATATTTGGCAAGAGAGTTTTCATTGTTGCGAGTGTGTTTTTAGGAGGCGGGTTAGATTGATTTCCCGCCTCTTTTTTCGTCTAAACTCCTCACCTTTAATAATATATCGTAATGGATAAATCCCCTACAGACATGGATTATAAGGACTTGATCCTTCTACTCTACACTAACTATGATGTCGATGGGAGACTGCTCGTTTATGACTACCGGTTAATCTACTGTGTATGGCTCATAAAAGTGCATGCAGTTCAACCCCAAGTACTCTTCAAGAACTGGATGGCCTACAACTCTCAAACCTGGTACATGACTTTTACCAAGGATATGCTTGATGGGAAAGTTCCCATTAAAGGTATAGAAAGAGCTGCTCGTAAAGTTCGGGAGGACAACCCCCACTTCCGCCTCAACAGAGATGAGAAGATCGCCAAATATGCTAAGATTTGGGCTAGGAACCCAGACCTCTTTGCAGTATCACCACATGTTACAAACCCTCAGCTAACGTTATTCTAATGGACCATACTTTTGACGAAATATGGGAATTGAATCCGAATGGAGATAAGGAAAGAACTCGATCTACATTCAACGCATCCTGCATGTTTGACCATACATTAACATCAGACCTCCTATATGCATCGTATAGGAGCTATCTTAATTATTGGCAAACAAAGTTCGGAGACAGAGAGCTTAAATACGTGGCCGCTAAAGACCAACTAAGGCCGCTGATAGACTTTATCGACGAACGATTATACCACAACGTTTACAGAATCCCAAGAAACAACAGAGATACCTACTTATATGGAAACGAAAAATCGGAAGACTTGGCAAAATACTTCGAGGATTTTAAACGACTGGAACCAACTTGGAAAGCTTCCACCGAACGACATCAAGATTGAGGAGGGTCTTATTTCTACCCTCATCAATTATCCGACATCCATATTTCAGATCATCAACAACTTCAAGCCAGAACATTTCTATAACCAACGATGTCAACTCTTGGCTCAGACAATACTTCATTGTGTAGAGCACGGAATTCCCATTGATCTCATCTCTATCTGCCATGAAGCAAGAGTTCTCGATCTTCAGGATTTAATAGGCGTCAATGCTAGCCCTGAATACGAGATTAGCAGGATAGTAAGCACGTACTCTTCCCAAGCTATGCTGGAATATTATCATAAGATTCTATTTCAGCTGTTCCTGAAGCGTCAGTTTATTATTCTCGGTAACGAGATGCAGACAATGGGTTATGACATCACCACAGACATCTTTGACATCATTGATGAAACTATAGAAAAGATCAATAAATATGGAGAATTTTTTATCAACGAAGACAAACAGCACATGGAGAGCGTTTCCGGGAACACTATTGATGCTATCGTCTCTCAACAGACAGACCCAATATCATTACATAAGACTGACATCATCAAAGTGGATGCTCTTATTCAGTTTCGTGCTGATGAGATAATCCTTATGGGAGGAAAGTCAGGATCAGGAAAGACCAAGTTCATCATCTTATTAATGTCTCAGTTGCTTAAAAGTAACCCAGACGTTTCTCTTTGTTGGTATGCGATGGAGGATCCCCCAGATAAGATTACCAGGGCGTTTATCTCCCAAGCCACACATTTAAGTGATTCCCAGTTGCTGGGCAATGATTATGTCATTGACCCAGAGATTATCTCTATGATCGTCGATCTCAAGAAGAACCTGTTTGACACATGGGATATTGAGTTCGTTAACAGACCATCCAGGATAACACACATAAAAAGACATTTCGAGCAATTCGTAAAGCATCGCCCAGGAAGACTGTGCCTGCTAATTATTGACAATATCATGCTCATTGAAGACAACTTCGACAATGATGCACAAACCAAAATTGATGATAAGATCGCTGGAGAGGTCAAGAAGATCTCCATCTTAACCCATCAACCTATTATACTGGTTCATCACTTTACCGATGCCCAGTTAGAGAAAAGTAATCTGAGTTCGGCCTATAGACCACGGGAATCAAATCTTAAGGGCTCAACTCGGTATAGAGATATCTCTACTCAGATCATTTTATGGAACAATCCAGCTCAGTATCCAGATCTCATCGAACAATATAAGGATTCTCCCTGGTTAGATGCAATGTTCATTGCTGATGTAACCAAGAATCGTAATAATAAGACAGGTATCATCCGATTTTTCGGGAACCTGGCAACCAATAATTTCTATACAATTTGATATGGGACGCGTAAAAGAATATTTCATCGATCAAATAAATCAGGGGCCCTCAGATCTTGCATTTGAGGACCCTTATGATGAGTGGATGTACCGTATGGCACATTTCCCAGTGGCTATTATTGATGATAATGGCGAGCCCTATGATGTCCAGATAGACCTTAACAAACATCCGGACATAATCTTCCAGTTCGACATTGCTAATACAGATGATGGATTCTATGTCTCCTGTACTGACGACACTCAGTTTATTGCTGACAAAAAAATCGAACTCTACGTAAACGTAAAAGAACGACAAACCTAATATTATGGCACGAACAATTAAAGAGTCTTATCACAACAAAGTAAAAGCTTTGCTTGACGATATGTACGAACGCAAAACATTTCATGGTATGGAGACGTGTGCAGCACATGAAATTAACATGGGATTTACTAATATCATGGTTGAGCTTGGAAGAGCAAAACCATCTGGCCTATCTGATGGGAGATTCTTCTGGAAAGGAGCAAAGCCATCTGATGCACTGACTGACGATGCTATTATGATTGCCAGGAAAAAGGCTACTGATTCCAAAAAGAAGAGAGATGCAAAACTCAGGGAGCAGTTAGCAAATGAGATCTTAGTTGACATTAAGATGAGAGAAGAAGAACAAGCGTCTGCTTGTGTTCCTGAGCCTGAATTTGACTCTGCAGGATTTACTTCCGCTGACCAACCTATTCCTTTTGACATTCGTGACCAGAGGGTCCAGAATGCTATACTCGACTCTCCATTCAATGAATATAGCGATGAGCAGATTGACATGATGGCTGTTATTGTCCGGAACTCAAAACGCTACAAGGTATACAGAATTGTGATCAAGGAGGATCTTGAGGAGATATGAGGAAGTCAACAATAAAGCTTGCTTTTGAGATAGGAGTAATTCCTTTTACTATCATGCATGAACTTACACCTGAAGACCTCAATGCTGTTATTCAGCTATGGACAATGAAGACCCGTAAGTTTACGGAGACTAATCTTGTCGCATTTATCAATAAACACGTTAAAGGTACCAGGGCTTATACCGTCCAAGGATACCAGAAAATGAAAAACTACAAACCATGACAAATTCAATATTCACAATTCATGTCTACAAACACGGGAAACAATGGGTATTCGATGACGTACTGCGCGGCTTGGACAAGGAAGCTCTTGTCGGAGGTACGGACGCTATCATCGATAAGCTCGTCGGCAAGAAAAAAGAAGTCACTATTGTCTTCTCAGACATTGCGTTCCCGGGACATACACTCACTTGCGTTAAAGCTACCGAAGACCTCCAGGGACCTGTAGGTACATACTATTATTGTAATGAACTTGGGATGCAGTTCTGGCTCTGTCCAGCACTCCTGAAGTTCTTTGACACACCGCCAGAGATGTTTTATGCCGCTTATACCGTATAGACCAGCCAATCCTTATACTCGGGGACTCTTCTTATCAGGGGTCCCCGACTATAACCTTGATCCTCCAGAGGACAAGATAGAAGAACCGCATGCTTGTGATTATTGCGGAGAGATTGTAGAATTTGATGATTTAAGAAAGACTGATGATGGAGATCTCGTCTGTGACTATTGCTGGGAACATTGTAAATGTACCTATTGCGAGAATCATATGCCTAATCACATGCTTAAATATCATAATGATGGAAGCATAACTTGCGAAGACTGTAATGATGACGTTTATGGATAAACAAAAACATATGGGAACAATGTTGTATTTATTCCTCATTTGCTGGTTAGCGGTTGGGGTCTGGCTCTTTATTGAGCTTTGTACTTATTATCGTGGCCTTGGATGGGAGGATCATAAGAAGTCCGAACATACTGCTATGTACGATTCAAATGTAACTTATAAGCCATGACAACCCAAGAACAGCAAGTCTACACCCTTGTACATGAGTGGTGCGAGGGGCAATCCTCAGAGATTCCCGACATGAATCGGAGGGCTTTGATGGATAGGATTATGGAAGTGGTTAAGCCTCAATGGATACCGATTTCGAGTTATGATGAATTGCCTGATGATAAGATTTGGCTTACCTCAATTAACGGAAATATTTCAATCACTAGTGGGGCTAATGGAAGATGGAGTTATTTAAAGGATGAAAAACCTTTTTATATCGCCTACCTCCCCTACGTTGAACCTGAACCTTATAAAACAGAAATAAAATGACACTATTAGAATTTAAAGACCATGTAGCATCGCTTCCTAATGGGGCAAAGTTTGACTATTCAATAAGTAATCCATTTTCTTGGAGAGGAATTTATGCTGAAGTAGCGTTCAGTATTGAAGATATTCCGTGTACTAAAAAGGATATTCTTGACAAAATTGAAATGGCTTATAATGAGACATTCCAAGGATATAAAGGGGGTGATTTCCAATACAATGATTATACGGAAATACATTTTGAAGAGAGTATTGGAAGTTATACCGATGGTGATTACTGTGTAAATAAAATTGCAGAAATTGCCAAGGAAGAAGTCCCACACGATAACGAAGAAAGACTTGTTAAATTAATTTTTGTGAAGCTATGAAAGAACAAATCGAAAAAGCAAAGCAGAAGGTAGCTGACAAAAGAGGCGAGGAAAGTTTTGAGGAAATGATGAAAAGGTCACTTACTTATAATGAGTGCTATCCCATAAGAGATATTTACGAAGAAGTCCTCGCCCTCCTTGAGCAGCAGGAGCAGCCTGAGCCTAAATTCTACAATTTAGGTGCAAACATGAAGCCTATGCCTTGGAGTGGGGCTTACAAGCAACCTGAGCCGAGTAAGACGGCTGAAACTGATTGGTTGATTCCAGAAAAGCCTATTGGCGATTTCGTGCTTAACAATGCTAAACATTGGATTGAAAAGAGCGATGGGAACTACTACCATTATTCAGAAGTATGCCAATTACTAAGAAAGTATGCAGCCCAATCCCGACCTTCTTCTGCTGAACCGAGTAAGACGGCTGAGGAAGTGCTTTCTGAACATTCGGGAATATCAATTGAGCATTTTGAGGATAGTAGAGTTAGTATAGAAAACGCTTTGCTTGCAATGAGAGCCTACGCAGCCCAATCCCGCCCTTCTGATACCGTTGAGTGTTTAGAATGGATGCTGAAAAACGGATACTATCGTTCATCCATGATTATTGACCATAATCTTGTGAAGGGTTGGGATAATTCAGTACATCAAACAAAATTAGTTGACACATCGCAAGGAGTTTACGATAAATTCCTGCAAGAAAAGAAGGGAGGGGAGAAATGACAAGAACATTTGGAGCAGACAATGACGACAGATTTTGGATTGACAAACCTATCAAGGAAGGTCATCCAAAGTTTAAGCGCAAAACTAAGTGGTATCATATCCATATTTACAACAATTTCAGTTACATTAAGCATATATCTGTCGATGGATTTATTGAAGAATATATTAAATGTTGCATTTGGAAGTGCAGATGTGGTAAAATAAAAGGAGAAAAATCATGAAACTACATGGAGTAGAGCTTACCCAAGCTCAAACAAAACATATTGCCAATGTCTACAAGAAAGGAATTGGTTCGGCTGAAAGAAAAGGAGAAGATCGATTTATTATCGAGGGCCATGAGGTTCTCGTTGCTTATGCAAAGTATGTTTATGAATACTTAACAGGAAAGAAATATGCCGCGATACCTAAAACAGAACGGAAAGAAAGTTCCTGATGTTAAAATAAAGCATTCCTGGATAGTGGTGCCAGTTAGGTCCAGATCGTCTGCTATAGACGCTCCTCTTAATACAGAGACCTATCTTGTACCATCCAGGGTTGCTGACTACATAGAACGTCTCGAAAATGCAATAGGAGAGACGATTATGTTACCCAAGAGAAGAAAGTAGTATTTTTGTATCTCAATCCCCCTATAATGACTGATTTTGAACGAGGTATGCGCCAGGGATTCCTGGACCTCCTTAAACTTTACAACGCCCGTCTTTATGAACTTCAGGGTAAACTATATCATTCAACTACCATTCCTTGTCAACTTGGCCTCACTGGAAAAATCAATGAGGTCAAGTCTATTATTAAAACCCTCGAATATCAAAAAAATGAATTACAGAAAGGAAACTACGAAACACCAACTAAAGGAGCAACTCTTCCCCCTGGATGCCAGTAATAGTTTTGCTTATGTCTTGCCCGGGATAACAGTAGTACGTAATCCTAACATCTCTCACATCATACAGTATGTTGCCAAATTACAACATGTGACCGTGGAAGAGATGATGGGCGAAGATAGACATCAGGAATTTGTAGATGGGCGTAAGCTAGTAAGCCTATTCGCATCTGATCATAGGTTCCTAAATATGTCCTTAAGAATTGTGGGAGAACTCTTCAAACCTTTTAAGGATCATGCTACTGTTCTTCATGCAAAACGTTCGGCTTGGATCTTAATTGAAACAAATCATGTATTTCGTGAAAAATATCTTGCCGTAAAAGATTATTTCTTTATATCTTAGCACTTTAAAACCCACATAATATGTACCTATTTGGAAGACTAAACAAGGTATGGGTGATCTCTAAAGAATACAAGGGAGAGACCTACAATACTTACAAAATGAATGTCAATATTGACGCTAAAGTTGATGTTGACGTGGAGTTAATGAAGGGTCAGTACGACGTGCTATCCGTCAGGGCAACACCTGGAACTATTATCAAATTCAATTATGTCCTGGCTGGAAGAAACTATGAAAAGGACGGAGAATTACGAAATATGACCTGGGCTAAATGTACAGAGATATCTGTTGAACTCTCGGAAGTTTCTGTCTCTTCTTATGTAGGCGTAGGACAAGAGCCTCCAATGAAGCATACTCCTAATCAGGGATTGCCAATGGATGAAGGGCCAAGGCCTCCAAGGATTCCTCTAGAACAAGACGATGATCTTCCATTTTAATGAAACCCAGGAAGCCAATTAATAAGGTATCTACCAAACAGAAGATACGCAATACGGACCTTAAAGTAATCAAAAGTGAAATCATCAGAGACCAACAATCTATCTGCTACTGTTGCGAGACCAAGCAAGTATTGGATGGAGCCCATATTATACGGAGAACAGCCAATCTGGAGTTCTATGTGGATAGGCGCAATCTCGTGGGCTTATGCCGCAGATGCCACGTACTATTTGACGATGGACCTCTTGTTCAGTTCTTAAAGCTCCCTAATAGCGAGAAAATCCTTCAGAGAATGAAGGAGCTTGATGAACTATACTTTAACCGTTACCTTGATTTATCTAAAAGTATGACAGCACAAATAATTTTTATTACCCAGTATCGAAAGATAGCACCGGGGACTCTTTTTAACGCAGAAATACACCAATTCTCTGATAAATTAGGATTCCAGGCCTTTTCGATACAAGGACATGATGGACACCACTTCCATATCGGCAGGGTGGATGTTCGAGAAATCTTTGATATTATCCAATTTGTCAATAGTGACGAAGCAGAATCATTCAGACTACGGTACCAGGATTTTATTCCTCACGATCTTAAAATATGCTATTCCTTGCCTCATGATGATGTTGCTCCTAATGAAGGGTATGACGAAATTGTGTCTGATGAAGCAATTATAATTTCTGAAGAAGAAGATCTTCCATTATGATAGTAGACGTAGTAATGCTTAGTGATGGTAAGACTCTAGAACTAAGACAAATGACACAAAACGCCATTGACAGTATTCATGCAAGCAATTGCTCCGGTATTGTCTTTAATGTCACAGTATTTGAGAAGCAGTTCGGCATAGCTCCTAGCGGACAGACTGTTGTTTTTGTATGCCCTGAATTAGGACAATATGCTGGATATTTTAGAGCTACTACGTATCTTCAAGTAGGAGAATTTAACTACAATCGGTACATGAACGAAGGGACCAGGATGGGGTCAGCTGAATGGGTTGTCTGGGCCAATAATGACATTCGTGCAGAGAATGATTTCATGTCTCACATCATCTATGCAAGTGATCTTCTCGGGATAAGTTCCTGGTGTTGTTACGATCCTAAATGTCATGATAAGCAGTATCCTTTAGAAAATCGTCCAGCAACAGATGAGGGGTTTACTATTAGGAGACAGATATGTGGATGGTTTATTGTAGCTCGCAGAATCATCTGGGATATCATTGGAGGACTTGATGAATCTCATTCTTTCTGGTATTCAGATAACTCTTACGCCGAACAGCTTCAGAGATACAATTTCAGACATGCTCTTAACTTGGAAGCAGTTGTAAAGCATCTACATTCCAAGACCCTATTCACACTACCACTAGAACAGCAACTTAAATTTACAGAAGGAACAATCCCAGAATGAGCACAAAAGTTTCATCTCTACTCAAGGTAGAGGATCATATTATCGAAGTCTCCGTGGAGGAGAACGAAATGTACCAACCAGCTTATCGTCTTATCATTTCTACATCAGGAAAAGAAGAAGAGGTAGAGGTTGTAATGACCAAGGAAGAGGTACGTATTTTACATGACATGCTAAAGTTAGCATTTAACACCCAATAATTATGTATACAATAGTAATCAAGAGAACTGGAAAACAATACATGGCCTCCATTATGAATGGAGTAGAGATCGTGTGGACTTCTGAAGCAAGAAAGAACCGCAAAGATGTCTGGAAAACTGCCATCAATACAATCAAAAAAATGCATGGAGCCAAGATTGATGACCAGACAGGTCTAAAACTTCCTCCAGGAATAAATGCTGCTGAGTATGCAAAATAAAGAGCTATTTATTGGGACGGTAACTTATGGAGATCGCTGGCAGTATCTCAATGAAACCATTCAGTCTTTTATGGAGAATACCGATCTCTCCTATCTGAATTGGAAATGGATCATCTATGGAAATAATCCCAGTCCTGACTCAATGCGCTACCTCAGAGAGTTAGAAGACTTGGATAAGCGATTCTATGTCGTTCTCGATCCCAACAACATTGGAATAGGCCCAGCTATGGACTGGATCAGGAATCACATCATAAAGATGTCTTATGACTTTAATTCAGGGTCTTTTGATCTGAATACTCCTCTTCCGTATCTATTCCTGGAAGATGACTGGGTGTGTCTGCCAAGCAAGCTCACTGGAGTAAAAGACACTTGGCTAAATTCTGCCGTCGATCAGATGATGGAGAAGAACATAGACATCGTATATTTCAGACGCTATGTAGACATCTTTGACGCCAAGAAGCATTTCTGGCATGATAAACGCCAGGAATATACTTTCGCTCCTGAACCAAGAGATGTTTACTTTGATGGAATGAGATGCATTCGCTTGAACCCTACCTTCTGGAATAATCCTCATCTTATGAATCTTCGCGCTTCCTATGATATCTACCCGCTTGTCCGGGAAGATAGAATTGGAGTGGCTGAGACCAAAGACTCGACTACCTGGGGAGCTTCAGAAAACCAAGCTACGTTCAGAGTTACCAATGGCCCAATGAAAGCTTATTATGCTTTCAATGGAATCTTTGCGCACTATGATTATCTCTTGTATCATTACAAGACCGAGAACAACCGGTTTGTCTATGATCATGAGTTCGATAAAAACCAGTATAATTATATTTCAAATTGTGGATTATGAAAGATCAACAGTTAAGGACAGTACTTGGGATTTTAGCAGAGGAGGCTCCTCTAAATGGAAAGCCTTTTGTTGATGAAATTCGAACAAGAGTAACCTCTATTCTTGACGAAATCAATCACGATAGAGTTTGCATAATTGGAACTCATGTAAAAGATCTTCAAGGTCAGTATATAAGTTTCCAAGGATATCCTTCCTATAAAGGAACTATTCTTCAAAGACTCGAATTACTTGAGAAGAAACAGGAAGTAGATCGGGATACTATTTCTTCTGCTCAGAATCATATCAACAGATTAGTAGGAGATGTTGAGGCCTATAAGACTATGGTCAATGAAAACAATGTTCTGCTTAGGAAATCTGTTGAACTCATGAATAAGCAGGGAGAGGAGATTAATATCCTCACCAAAAAACTTGATTGTCTTCTTGATTATTCTGATCTCAAAATTGAGTGGAAAGAAGGGCACTATGAAGTGGAGGATAAAGTATGAAACTGATATTCGTAACACCATGTTCTCGGGTATTTAATCTACCCCTTATCTGCAACGAACTTGAGAACATGAGAGGACTTGATTGGGAATGGGTAATCATTCTTGACAAGGCTGCACCCGAATATTTTGCTGCAGAAAGAATTATCTCTAATCTTCCTACCGATTCAAGACTCCATATCTTACGTCCAGACATCACCAAGAGCTTCGTAGGCCACTCTCTTCGTAATGTAGCTTTAGAATATATTGAGAAGACTATTTTAGAACCTCACTATATTTATCAACTTGATGATGATACTATTCCTCATGAAGACTTTGATTTGCTATCCCGTATTCTCAATGATTACTACCCAAAGACTATTGTCTTCAACCAGGCATATAGAGATGGAGGATTACGTTTGTTTGTAGATATAGTTCCTGTCTTTGGTAGATGTGATACTGGAACATTCCTAGTCTCTCGTCATCATGCCCAAGGATTACGTTACAACGAAAATGAGTATGCAGGAGACTACCTCTATATTAAAGAACTCTACGATAAATTCCCGGATTTTGTCAAACCTACTGAAGACAAGCTTGGGTACTATAATTGGATTACTGACGAAGACTTAACATTTAACAGACGATCATAATGGTTGAACAAGCAATTGCTCAAAACATCCCTGAAGAAGGGAGACTGGATTACATTCGCAATAACTGCGACGGAGTAGAGGTATTCGGATATTCCCGATCCTTTACATACGAAGAACTAATATCAATGAAAGATCAGCTTTCAGAGATCTCTATCACCCTTGATGAGATCGAACAACAGAAGAAACAGGTAACTGATAGGTTTAAGGAAATGTCCAAAGAACCTAAAGCTACCCTGGGAGCACTCCTTGACAAGATTCGGACAAAGTCTGAGTTCGTAAAAGAACAGTGCTATCTCTATCGTGATGATGAAGCCCATCAGATCGCTTACTATAATTCAGAAGGAATCCTGGTCCATAATAGACCTATGCGTCCTGACGAGATGCAGAAGACCATCCAGTTCCGTCAAACAGCTCAACTTAAATAGTAATTATGTTACACGCACGTAAAGATTATGATAGGATTCAGGATCCTGAGAATAAAATTCCCAACGACGAACCTGTATTCTTGCTAAGGGGACAAGACATACTTGCTCCCGAACTACTTGAAATATGGGCCAATGCCTTACTCAGAAATCATGGAGATCCCAAGATGGCTGAGATGGTATTCCAACATGCAGAAAAAATGAAACTATGGCAAGCTCGGCATACCGTTAAACTACCCGATCTTCCAAAATCCGATTCCGTAACCTTTTAAAACCACACAATTATGTCAGAAAAACAAAATCTGATCCAAGTCGGTCCAGGGACTCAAGTACTGGAAATTAGAGAAGGCGCAGCCTCTATTATTCGTGAACCAAGGAATATCGACATCACCGGTGCTATCGGGACTGTCGTTGAATGGCTCACCAAGAGAGCAGCAACCCATGATCTCAAAAGAACCCATATCCTGGTAGACAGGGAGGGTATGGCTATCAATCTCATTCTCGATGAGACAAACTATTCTACCACTGAAGTTCGCGGTGGCCTGACTGTACATCCTATCCTGGCTACTTTCGGAATCAACTCATCCAAATACAGGACGGCATTCCAAATGGCCGAGTTCTTTAAGATGAATCGTTTCTGGTTCGAGAACAAACAGGTTGCCATGGAACTCATCACTCAACTGATGGGATTCAAAGCAAAGGTGGATAAAGAAGTTGAGAAACTCGAAGGAAACCGCGGAGACCGCAGACACTTGGTAGAACAAGTTGTGAAGACCAACGTTCCAGAGAAATTCAATCTCCTGGTTCCTATCTTCAAAGGCGGGAAACGTCAGCTGATCGAGGTAGAGATCTACTTCAACCCAGACGACATGACTTGCTGCCTGGTATCTCCAGTTCTCAACGAAGAGATCCTGAAAGCTGTCGATGAGAAAGTCGATGCTGAATTGGTACAGGTTCGTAAGAACTGGCCAGAAATTGCCATCGTTGAGGTATAGTCATGAAGATCCAACTCGACACAGTCGCTAAGACCATCAAACTTGATGAGTCTGTAAATGTTGGTGAGTTTATGGAAACTCTAAGAAGGCTCCTTCCAGATAATCTCTGGAGGGAGTTCTCCTTGGAGACTCATACTATCATCAATAACTGGACGAATCCCTACGTCGTCCCTATATTCCCTTATTATTCTCCAGGAGTTAGAGGTACTCAGCCTTTTAATACGCCTTTTAGTGACCCTTATCCCTGGTATACCCAGACCTCTCCTACTGATGAAATCCAATATTCTCTTAACCAGGGAGTATTTAATATTGAAATACCATGAGTAACAAAATCACACCAGAATTTATAGAAGTCTTTCGTATGGCTCTTGCCATGGGAGGTCTTCAGATGAACACCCCAACTGCTGAACTTGTTGTCATGCTTTATGATGGAGCAAGTGAACTTGGAGATAGTTTCTCTATTAAGGATGTAGCAAAGATACTTGCTTTTATTTCCGAGAAGTACCCATCAACACCTGAAAAGTAATGGAAGGGCCTCAAGGAGATAGTAGATACTATAAGAATGGGAAATACTATCCTTATGGAGATGCTTTAAGTGGCTCTCAAGGTGGTCCTGGACAACAAGATGGGTATTCGCTTCATAATATGTCTACATTGGGAGTCAATGTTCCCTATCCTTCAACGTTTAAAAAAACAAGAGAGTTCCAAGATCTTACTTATAAAGGAGGTATTGCAGAAGTGAGGCATTCTGTTGGAGCCACTTATATAGCAGGAACTGATCCTCCTTCAGATACACCATCCTATAGTATAGGGACTGATGAGTTTGGAGTTCGGGGGAATCACATGCATGATATCTTCAAAAAGGTTTCTTTCAAAGAACGATTAAAACGATTTTTTTATGCCAAATAAACCCGTAGTTTTTATTTACAGCAACCAGCAATTCGAAGACCCAGAGACACTCGACACCGGGTTATGGGAATGTCACGATTTTGAAATTCATAGGTTTGGTTCTTCAGTAGATTGTGACAGACACATCGCATTGCACAGTCCTCATGTAATAATTACAACCGGGTTAATGAGTGAGTGGGGGGAGCTTTATGCTCTTCCCTACTTCATTCGTACTAGGTGGTTACATTGGGACGATATTACAGTTCATTCTAAGTA
>Ga0213919_1000086_pt1 | contig 48780 bp, 46 predicted proteins | sample McNCre317MG_FD_161056 | JGI IMG/M metagenome (GOLD analysis project Ga0213919, IMG submission 161056) | Freshwater microbial communities from McNutts Creek, Athens, Georgia, United States - 3-17 MG | ecosystem: Environmental > Aquatic > Freshwater > Creek | place: USA: Georgia | collected...
GAAGTGCCGGCGGCGGGGTCTGGCGCGGAGCGGACGGCGCCCTGGCGGTCTCCCGGAGCTGCGGCGCGGCTTGCCCCTCGGGCTGCAAGCGGGCCTCGAGCCGGCGCGGCGCCTGCACGACCGGCGTCTCGAAGCCTGCACCAAAGGCCAGCACCAGACCATGAACGCTCACCGATGCGCCCAGCGCAACGAGGAACAGGCGATCCGCCGTCACAGCGCAACGCGCACCGACAGTCGCCAGGTGCGCGGCTCCGCGGGGTGCGAATGGATGTCGGCGACGGGGGCCGTTTCGGTCTTCAACTGGGACACGTAGTAGTAATCGATATCGCTGACCTTCCGGTTGGCGAGGTTCAGCACGTCCAGCGACAGCGTGACTTGCCGGTCGTGGCGATAGCCGACCCGCAGATTGGCCAGGGTCGAGGACGCGGATCGTACCGAATTGTCCTCGATCAGTGGACGGGAACCGAAATGGCGCCAGCGCAGGCCGCCGAACCAGCGCCCGCCCGGGTCCGCCGCCACACCGACCGAGGCCACCGTCGCCACCGCGCCGGGGACGCGGGAGCCGGCCGGATCCGCGTCGCGGAAGCGCGCGCTGGAAACCGCCAGATCGGCATCCACGCTCACCCCGGCTCCGGCGGTCCACTGGCTGCTCAACTCCACGCCCTGGCGACGGGACGGGCGGCTCGGCTCAGTGATGCCGGCATCGCCGACGAACAGCAACTCGGACGCAATATCGAGCCGCCACACCGCCAGCGTGGTGATCCAGCCACGCGCAGGAGCGCTGCGCAGACCGATTTCCGAGCCACGGGCACGCACCAGCGGGCGGACCCTATCGACCGGCAGCCCGAAGCCGGCACTGCGCGGATCCGGATTCACGCGGACCGTCGTGCCCCGCGCATCATTGCTGTGGAAACCATGCCCGTGATTGGCATAGAACTCGGTTTGCGCCCACGGGCCGAGCACCACGCCGAGTTTGGGCGCCGCAATGAAGGCGTCGGATCGCCCGCTGTTCGCGGCGACATTGCTGGCGACATCGAAGTGATACTGGTCGGCACGCAGCCCCAGCGTCGTGCGCAGCGTCTCCGACCACTGCACCTGGGCTTCGCCATGGATGCCCAGGCTGAGCTGCTCGACCCGATCGTTGCGCACGCCGGCATGACGCCGGCGGGCCTCGGTCAGGAACAGTCCGACCTGCCCGATATGGTCCTGGCGCAGCTGGCTGCCCAGCGTGAACTCGACCCCGCGTCCCGCCCAGTCCGCAAACCAGTTGCGGCTGCCGGCGGCACCGAGGATCCGGCGGCGATCCACCTGCTCGAACTGGTCGCCGCGAACCGGATCGTCCAGCGCATAGGTGAAGTTGGAAAACAGATCGAGGCTGTAGTCGATGAAGTAGGCGTTGGCGCGGGCGCGACCAGCCCCATCGAGGTCCGCCCATTCGCCTGACAGGCTGCTCCGCCGCGTCCGGCCGCCACTGCTCGGATCGAGGCTGCCGTAGCGGTCGAGCAAGCCGCCGGCGACGGCCCGGCGCGGCACCTGATCGGTCGCCGACCAGCGGGATTCATAGGCCATCGCGGTGGCCGACCAGCCCCTGTCAGCCGTTCCGGACGACACCCGCAGCACGGCATTGAGCCTGCTCAGGTTCTCCCGTTCGACCCACGGTCCGTCCTTGTAGCCCGCCTCCACGGCGGCGAGCCACACCGCCCCGCCCTCGGCCGGCGTGCGCGATGCGCCGGCCAGCAGCCGCCCGTAGCGATGCGGACCGAGATCCATCTGCACGAAGTCTCCGGCGAGACTGCGGCGATAGTCGATACGGGCCGATCCGGCCGCCGAGAAATCACCGTCCTCCGCGCGATAGGGGCCCTTGCGGTAACGGACCACCGACACCAGTTCGGGGATCAGGAAATTCAGGTCGGTATAACCCTGGCCGTGGGCATGGGTTGGCATGTTGAGCGGCATGCCCATCAGCCAGGTCGCAAAATCGGTGCCGTGATCGAGGTTGAAACCGCGCAGGTAGTACTGGTTGGCCTTGCCGTCGCCGCTGTGCTGGGACACAACCAGGCCCGGCACGCTTTCGAGGACTTCCGCCGCGCGCAGCAACGGACGGCGCGCGATCTGCCGGCCGCTCACGCTGCCTTCGGTCGCGCTGCCGGCGACGCCGATCAGATCCTCCGCCACGGCCCGCACCTCCACCGTGTCGAGCACCGGCACACCGCCGGCGGAGGCCGGCAGCCCCAGCAAGGCCAGAATCAGTCCAAGTGGCACCATGCTCCGGACTTCCCGCATTTGTGCTCAGACCTGGCCGATGCGTGCCCCGCAGCCCGCCGCCCGTCCCGGCATCCCGCGGGCAAGGCGCAGCCCCAGCACGAAACTGGCGAAGACCACGACGAGCACCGCAAGGCCGAAGGCCAGCTCCTTCCCCTCCCCCCAGGCATCGAGATCCGGCATGGCCAGCCGTGCCGCACCCCAGGCCGCCACCAGCAGGCTGATCCCGGCCACCGCCAGCGCCATCACCCGCGACGCGACGCGGGCAGCGCCGTCGGCGCGGGCAATCAGACGGGCAATCCACCAGCCGTTGGCCCCGTCCGCGAGCAGCATGCCAAGCATGAAAGTCAGCCCGAGACCGACCGCCGGGAGCCAGCCTCCGGCCTGTACACCCGCCACCGCAAACAGCGCGGCCTGGCTCACCGTATCGAAGGACAACGCGAACAGCGCACCGACCACCGCCACCCCACCCGGATGGCCAGACTGCGCGAGACGCCCGAGCCAGCGGGCCTTGAGGCCGACCGGACGGACCATCTCGTTCGCCTCGGCGGCAAAGACCGCATGCAGGTTGAGCACACCGAGCAGGCTCAGGAAAGCGATGGAAATCCAGGCACCCGACAACTCCAGCCACGCAGGCGCCACCCAGCCCTGTGAAAGCACGCTCACCACCAGCGCGATGGCCAGCACCACCGCCCCGTGACCGAGAGAGAACAGGCTGCCGCACCAATGGGCCCAGGCCGGGTTGCGACGGGCATTGAAGCGGGTCAGTCCGTCGATCGTGGCCAGATGGTCCGCATCGAAGCCGTGCTTGATACCCAGCACGAAGACCAGCCCAACGAGGGCGACACTGTCGGTGGGCAAGGCGGACATCACGGCGCTCCGGAAGAAGTATGAAGAATTTATCTTGGTTCACATCCTACGCCGAATGGATGGCAGCATCCACCTCCGGCCGCCCCCTCAGCTGCGCGGTCGATAGTGGCCGTGAAAATGCGGATGGGGATGGGAAGCGTCCGCCTCGCCGTGGACGTGAGGCTGGCTGCGAAACTCCGCGGTCACCAGGTTGAGGGCGCCATGACGCACGCCCGGGCGGGCGATCAAGGCGTCGGCAAAGGCCCTGACCTCGGCGGCCGGGCCGCGCAGGATCACGCTTTCCATGCAATTGTCGTGATCCAGGTGGGCATGCAGCGTGGCCACGCAGAGGTCGTGACGCTCGTGCTGGTCGTGGGTGACCCGCTCGGCCAGATCCCGCTCGTGGTGGTTATAGACATAGGAAAGGTTGGCGATGCAGTGGGTCGCCTCGTCCCGGGCCAGCCGGGCCTGCTCGATCTGCGCACGCAGGATGTCGCGGACGGCCTCCGAGCGGTTGGAATAGCCCCGGGCGGCGATCAGCGCATCGAACTCGCGGGCCAAGTCTTCGTCGATCGAAATGGTGAAGCGCTCCACGGCGGGCTCCCGGCAAGACAGACTGCGCATTGTGCGCGTCAGCACGCCACCGCGGCAATCGGCACCACGACCGCGTCGGCGCGCTGCGATAATCGCAGCCCCCCAATCCCCTTCCAGGATTCGCCCCATGGCCCGCGTGATCATCGACCTCCCGACCCATTTCGTGTTCTCCACCGAGGTGCCGATCTACATCGGCCACATCAACCACGGCCACCACCTCGACAACGCGGCCCTGCTGGCCCTGGTGTCGGAAACCCGCACCCGCTTCTTCCGCTTCCTCGGTTATGCCGAACTGGACGTGGAGGGCGTCGGCGTGGTCGTTGCCGACGCCGCGGTGCAATACAAGTCCGAAGCCTTCTATGGCGAAACCCTGGTCTTCGAGATGACCCCGGCCGACTTCAACCGCTACGGCTGCGACTTCGTCTGGCGTGCGCGCGACAAGGCCAGCGGCCGCGAAGTCGCGCGGGGCAAGAACGGCATCGTCTTCTTCGACTACCAGGCACGCCGCCCGACGCCCGTCCCGCCGGCCTTCGTCGCCCGGGTCGAGTCGCTGAAGGTCTGACCCCGCCTCGATCCCTGCCGGCACCGCCACGGTAACGCGCGCTTACAGTCCGGTACAGACGCGCATCGTGCCAGCCCCTACCATGGGAAAGCGGGCGGCCACGCGGCCGCTCCGACCCAGCGGAGCCCAGCATGTCCTACCTGTCATCCCTTCGCCTGCGCACCGCCGCCATCGCCGCTGCCGTGCTGCTGCCCACCACCGCCCACGCGCAGCAGGTCTTCATCGAACAGCAGGCCCCCCTTTTCGCCGGCCCCGACGCCGGCTACCCGGTCATCGCCGAGCTCTATCCGGGGCTGGCTGTGGAGCTGATGGGCTGCCTGGCAGGCTATCGGTGGTGCGACGTGATGCTGCCCGACGGACAGCGCGGCTGGATCTACGGCGACAGCCTGTCCTATCCCTGGATGGGCAGTGTGCTGCCGATCCCGCAGTACGGCCCGACCCTCGGCATTCCGCTGATCACCTTCGTGATCGGCGACTACTGGGGCCGGCATTATCGCCACCAGCCCTGGTACGGCGAGCGCCGCTGGCGCCACGCACCGCCGCCTGCCCCCCGTGTCGCGCCACCGATGCCCGTCCCGGCACCGTCACCCTGGGGCGGCGGCTGGCAGAGCCCCTATCCTCCTCACGCCTATCCTCCTCACGAACGCGCCCCGGAGCCACCGCGCCGGGAGCGGGAGCGTGATGGGGGACGCGAGCGCGGACACGAATGGGAGCGCCATCGCGAGCCAGCCCTCCCGCCTCGCGACGAAGCCTGGCGTGGCAACCCTCCGCCGCGCCACGAGCCCCCGCCGAACCGTGGCGGCCATGTCGCCCCGGCGCCGTCGCCGCAGCCCGGCACCAGCCAACCCTTCCCCCCTCGCCCCGCCGATCAGGGCCGCCCCTTCCCGCCGCACCAGGAGCGCATCGAAGCGCCCCGCCCGCAGCGGGAGATCGCACTGCCGCCCGGCCGCGAACGGGAGTCTGGCCACGGCGGCCCCGGCAACCGGCCCGAAGGACCGCGCCGGGAACCCTAGCCGTCGCCTGCGCGGCGGCCCGGCGCCCGTTGCCCGGCGGCGTGCCGCCGCCCGCGCCATACCCGCTGCGGACAGACGTGTTTGACATGCAGGCTCACCGACGCCCGCTCCCGCTGGCCGGCGCCACCGCGACGCCGCCCGGCTCCCGGTGGCGGGCCAGGTGGCGCGGCGTCCATGACTGGGGGCTCTTCATCACGAAGTGGTAGCGCGCGCCGTGGTAGCTCGGGTCGAAGCCATAAAAATTGCGATGCATGCGGGCCAGCTCCTCGTCCCGGTAGGCGGCCAGCGGCTTGATCGCCTCATCGGTGGCGCGCCGGGCCTGCTTGGCGGCGAGGCGGCCGGCGTAGTCGGGCGCCGTGGCAAAGGCCAGCGCACGGCGAGCCACCTCCGCCTCGAAGGCCGGCCGGTCGACGCCGAAGCAGGCGTCGATGAGACCCGCCCGCAGCGCCCGCGGGGCCCCTAGCGGAAGGCGTGCGGCCATGATCGTGCGGGCCGCCTCCGGCCCGACCCGCCGCGGCAGCAGGTAAGTCCAGTATTCCGAGCCGTACAGATTGCCCATGTTCTTGTAGTGAGGGTTGAGGATCACCCCCTCCCGCGCCCATACCTCGTCCGCGGCCAGCGCGAGGAAGCAGCCACCCGCGCCGGCGTTGCCGCGCAGCGCGGCAACGGTGAGGCGGTCAGTCATCTGCAGGATCGCCAGACACAGGTCGTTCATCGCGTTGATGTTGGCCCACGACTCGTCGGCCGCCGAAGCGCCGGCCAACTGCGCCGCCTCGATGCGGTTCAGGTGGATGCCGTTCGACCAGAAATCGGCGCCGCCCTCCAGCACCAGCACGCGGGTCGGGCGGGAACGCGCAAAGGCGATGGCGGCGGCAAGGCGGCGGCATTGCTCGGTGGCCATCGCGCCGTTGTAGAACTCGAAGGACAGGAAGCCGACCGCGCCCCGGGGGGTGTCCAGCTCCCGGTAACACAGTTCGGCACCGTCATCGCCAGACTCGCGCTGCAGCGGCGCGGGGCGCTCGGGCAGCGCGGCAGCCTCGGCGGCGAAGGCCACCGTGGCCGGCAGCTTGAAATCGCCGCGCTTCACCTGACCGATCCAGATCGCGCCGTCGCGGGTCGCGCGCAGCACCGCCCCGTCGCGCCGCGCAAGGAGCTGGCCCGGCGCCGCGCCCGCTTCGGGCGGCGCCGGGTGGGCGTCGAACAGGCGGCAGGGCAGGCCGAACAGGCTGTCGGCAACGCCGGGGAAGCCATCGGCGGCGTGGAGACGGCGAAGGATGCTCGCCGTGTCGTCGGCGACCCAGTCGATGCGCCGCTCGGCCTGGCCCATCGCCGGCCACAGGCGGCCGCGCACGGCCGGATCGTCCGCCCGGGGTCGCAGCGGCTGCCAGTGGCCGGCCCGCCAGTCATCAAAGCGGGCCAGCGCGGCCAGCACCGCCGTCACCGCCGCGTCACTGAGCTCATTGCGGTAGAGGCTGGACTTTCTCGCCACCCGCATCGGAAAGCGCGCACTGGCCCACACCGGCCCGGCATCCATCTCCGCCTCGGCCTGCAGCACCGTCACGCCCCACTCCGCCTCGCCCCGGTGGATCGCCCGGTCGAGGGCCGACGGCCCCCGGTCGCCGACGATGCCGGGATGCACGACGAGGCAGGGCAGCCGCGACCACACCGCCTCGGGAATCGCCCGCTTGAGGAAGGGCGCCAGCAGCAGGTCGGGCTGAAACAGCGTGACGGCCTCGACGGTGAACTCGTCGGCGATGTCGAACTCCACCGACAGTTCGTGCCCGTCCACCGACAAGACCTCGAACAGCCGCTGGGCCAGGCTGTTGAAGCTGTGGGTGAGGAGAAGGATTTTCATCGGCGCGGAATTCAGCAGATCCGCGGCAACTGCTCTCCGGCCAGCCAGTCCACCATGCGCCGGCCGCCGAAGGCGGTTCTCATCTGCACGAAACGGTGTTCGTCGGCGATGACCTCACCGATGCACGCCGCGCGGGCGCCGAGGGGGTGGCTGCGCAGCGCGGCGACGAGGGCGTCGGCTTCGCCGGCCGGGCAGACCGCGATCAGCTTGCCCTCGTTGGCGATGTTGAGCGGGTCGAGGCCGAGGAATTCGCAGGCCGCAGCAACCTGCGGATCAACCGGAATGGCCCCTTCGTCGAGGACGATGCCGGCGGCGGATTGCTGGGCGATCTCGTTGAGGGTCGCGGCGAGACCGCCGCGGGTCGGGTCGCGCAGCAGGCGCAGGCCCGGCGCCGCGTCGATGGCCACGGCGGCCAGCCCATGCAGCGCGGCGGTGTCGGAGCGGATCGCCGAGTCGAAGGCGAGGTTTTCCCGCTGCGCCATGATCGCCATGCCGTGATCGCCGACGGTGCCGGAAACGATCACCGCATCCCCTGGCCGGGCATTTGCACCGGACAGATCCCGCCCGCCCGGCAGCGCGCCGACGCCGGTGGTGGCGATGAAGAGGCCATCGCCCTTGCCCTTCTCGACGACCTTGGTATCGCCGGTGACCACCGGCACGCCGGCCTCCCGCGCCGCGGCAGCCATGCTGGCGACGAGACGGGACAGGTCGGCGAGCGGGAAACCCTCCTCGATGATGAAGGCGGCGGCCAGGTAGAGCGGGCGCGCGCCCATCACCGCCACGTCGTTGAGGGTGCCATGCACCGCGAGGCAGCCGATGTCGCCGCCCGGGAAGAACAGCGGCGACACCACGTGGGCGTCGGTGGCGACGACCAGCCGTTCGCCGGGCGCCGGGGCGGGCAGCACCGCGCCGTCGTCGCCACGACGCAGCCATTCGTTGTCGAAGGCGCGGCCGAACACGTCGGCGATCAGCTGGACCATCGCGCGGCCACCGCCGCCGTGGGACAGGTCGACGCTGCCGTGACGCAGGTCGAGGGGCCGGACATAGGCTTTCTTCATGCTTCGGCAGTGATCGGGATGTCGCGGAAGCGACCGTAGGTATAGTGGGCGGCGCAGGCGCCCTCGGACGACACCATGCACGAACCCATCGGCGTCTCGGGGGTGCACACGGTGCCGAACAGCTTGCACTCGACGGGCGTCCTGACGCCGCGCAGGATCGCACCGCATTCGCAGGAGGGGTGGTCGGGCACCGGCCGGTAGTCGAGGCCGAAACGGACCTCCGCGTCAAAGGCGGCAAAGCCCGGGCGGATACGCAGCGCCGAGTAAGGCACGAGACCCAGCCCGCGCCATTCGAACTCGCGGCGCAGTTCAAAGACTTCCGAGACCCGCGCCTGGGCCTTCAGGTTGCCGTCCTCGGTGACCGCGCGGGTGAATTCGTTCTCGACCTCGGCGCGCCCCTCATTCACCTGGCGGACCAGCATGCGCACCGCCTGCATCACGTCCAGCGGCTCGAAACCGGCGATCACCACCGGCTTGCGGTATTCCTCGGCGAAGTGGGCGTAAGGCCGGCTGCCGATCACGGTGCTGACGTGGGCCGGACCGATAAAGCCGTCCAGCGGCACGCTGCCGAGCTGGCGCACTTCGGGGGATTCGAGGATCGCGGTGATCGCCGCCGGCGTCAGCACGTGACAGCACAGCACGCTGAAGTTGCCGAGGCCGAGCTGCGCCGCCTGGCGGATCACCAGCGCGGTGGGCGGCGTGGTGGTCTCGAAGCCGATCGCGAAGAACACGACTTCCCGTTGCGGCACCTGCTGCGCCAGCGCCAGCGCGTCGGCCGCCGAATAGATCATCCGGATGTCGGCGCCGCGGGCGCGGGCGCGGAGCATGGACAGCCCCGCGGAGGCCGGCACGCGCAGGGTGTCGCCATAGGTGCAGACGATCGCGCCGGCATCCAGCGCCAGCCGGATGGCCTGGTCGATGCGGCCTATCGGCAGCACGCAGACCGGGCAACCCGGGCCGTGGACCATCCGCACCTGGGCCGGCAACAGGTCGGCGACGCCGTAGCGGGAGATCGCGTGGGTGTGGCCGCCGCAGAACTCCATGAAGGCGTAACGGCGGCCGGGCTGCACCTCGCGGGCGATGGCGGCGGCGAGGCCGCGGGCGATCCCGCCGTCGCGGAACTCATCGACGTACTTCACGCTGCCTGTCCGTCGCCGGCGAGCCCGGCCTCGGCCATCAGCGCAAGGGTCTGGGCAGCCTCCTCGGGGTCGAGGCGGGTCAGCGCGTAGCCGACATGAACGATCACGTAGTCGCCCACCGCCACGTCGTCGACGAGTTCCAGTGAGATCGTCTTGCGCACACCGCCGAGGTCGACGACGGCCTGGTTGCCGGGCAGGAGTTCGACCACCCGGGTCGGGATCGCGAGGCACATGGGTCAGTCCTTGTTGTCGGTCGGCGACACGGCGGCCAGCCTGGCCCTGCGCTCGGCGGTGTAGGCCCACCAGGGCCGTGCCGCCTCACCGGCCATGAAGCGGGTGACGGCGATGAAGGTATCGAGCAGGCAGGGATCGTGGCGGATCCCGGTGAGCGCGTTGAGTTCGGCATACAGTTCGAACGGGTCGCGGCCGACGAGGCCCGCGGGCGCCGTGATGCCGATGCGACGCAGTTCGACGGCGACCGCGGCGCCGACATTGGGCAGGTCTTCGAGGCGGCGCACGGTGGCGGCGCTGGCCTGCATCTTTCTCACAGCAGGCCCCGCCGCAGTTCGGCCCGCGCGACCCAGGCCTGGCCGAGGGCGATGCCGCCGTCGCCGGGCGGCACATGCTGGGCCTCGAAAACGCTCAGGCCGCGGGCCACCAGCCGCTTGCGCAGATCGGCGGCGAGCAGGCGGTTGTGCAGACAACCACCGGACAGCGCGACCCGGCGAACACCGGCCGCGTGGGCGGCATCGCCTATCCAACGGGCCAGGCCGTCGCCCAGCGTGGCGTGGAAATGGGCGGCACCGCGGGCGGCATCGGTTTCGTCGAGCAGCAGGTAGAGCAGCGGGTAGAGGCTCAGCACCGACGGCCCGGCCGCCCCGCGGGTGTCGATGTGGTAAGCACCGGCCAACGGCGGGACTGCGCCGAAGCGCCGGGCCAGGGCTTCGAGGCGCATCGCCGCCTGAGCCTCGAAGCTCATGGTTTCGCAGACGCCGAGCAGACCGGCGGCCGCGTCGAACCACCGCCCGAGGCTGGTGCTGGGCGGGCAGCGGGTGCCGCCCACGAGCATCGCCAGCACCTGTTCGACCTTGGGCTGATCGGCGAAGCGGCGGGCCGCCTCTTCCCCGCAGCCCAGGGCATGCAGCGCCGCGCAGGCCATGCGCCAGGGGTCGCGGGACGCGCGGTCGCCGCCGGGCAGCGGCAGCGGGCTCAGGTGGCCGAGGCGGCGGAACTCCGCACCGTCGACATAGAGCAGTTCGCCGCCCCAGGGCAAACCGTCGGTGCCAAGGCCGACACCATCCGCCGCGAAGCCGAGCACCGGGCCGTTGAGGCGATGCTCCGCACACACCGCGGCAAGGTGGGCATGGTGGTGATGGACCGCGATGGCCGGGATATCGAGCTCATCGGCGAGGGCCAGCGCGGCGCGCGTCGAGTAGTAGTCCGGATGGGCGTCATGGGCGACCGCCGCCGGGCGCACCGACAGGATGGCCCGAAGATGGTCGGCCGCCTCGTCGAGGGCGCAGCAGGCTTCCGGGCTGTCGAGACTGCCGATGTGCGGGGACAGGAAGGCCTCGGCGCCGCGGGCGAGGCACAGCGTCGCCTTCAAGTGGGCACCGAAGGCGAGCACTGGCGGACCGCCCTGGTCCAGCGGCAGGGCCAGCGGCGTGAAGCCCCGGGCACGTCGGAGGAACTGGATGCCCCCACCGGCCTGCTTGCCGCCGGGATCACCGGGCGCAGCCGGCAGATCGGCACGCAGGCACAGCACGGAGTCGTCGCAGCGCATCACGATGTCACGGTCGTGCATCAGCAGCACGTCGGTGATCTCCGCCAGGCGTGCAAAGGCCTCGTCATTGCGGTAGACCAGTGGCTCGCCATGGGCATTGGCACTGGTCATCACGAGGACCAGCGGCTGCGGCTCGGCAAGCCAGGCCGTGCCGGCCGGACGGCCGGCGGCCTCGTGGAAGAGCAGGTAATGGAGCGGCGTGCTGGGCAGCATCACGCCGATCTCGTCGATGTCCGGCGCGATACCGGACAGGACGTCGTCGCAGCCGGCCTGCTTGCGCAGCAGCACGATGGGGCGCTCGGCGCTGTCCAGCGCAGCGGCCTCGGCGGCCGAAAATTCCGCGCAGCCGGCCCCAGCCAGGCTGGCGACGTTGGCGACCATCACCGCCAGAGGCTGATGGGGCCGGCGCTTGCGCGCCCGCAGGCGGGCAACGGCCGCCGCGTTGCGCGCATCGCAGACAAGGTGGAAGCCGCCGAGCCCCTTGATCGCGACGATCTCGCCGAGACTCAGGCGGCGCAAGGCCTCGGCCAGCGGGTCGCGGGCCAGCGCCGGCAGGCCATGGGCTTCGTGCAGGCTCAGCTGCGGGCCACACACCGGACAGGCGTTGGGTTCGGCGTGGAAACGGCGGTCTTCCGGATCGCGGTATTCGACAGCACATCCGGCACACAGCGCAAAGCCCGCCATGCTGGTACGCGCCCGGTCGTAAGGCAGGCCCCGGGTGATCGTGTAGCGCGGGCCGCAGTGCGTGCAGTTGATGAAGGGGTAACGCCAGCGGCGGTCATCGGGGTTGAAGAGCTCGCTGAGACAGGCCGGGCAGACGGCCACATCGGGACCGATGGCGGTGGCGACAGCGCCCTCAACGCTCGGCAGGATCGCGAAACCCCGGCGCCGCTGGTCGGGGGGAATGACTTCAGCCTCGATGGCATCGACCCGCGCCAGCGGCGGCGCTTCGCTGGCGAGGCATTGCGTGAAGGCATCGAGCAGCGGCGCACTGCCCTCGATCTCGATCTCCACGCCGCCGCCATCGTTGCGCACCCACCCGACGAGGCCCAGTCTGTTGGCAAAACGATAGACGAAAGGCCGGAAACCGACGCCCTGCACGACACCATGGACATGCAGGCGGCGCGCGACTCGGGTCGGATCGACGACTGTCAGCATCGGCGGAGGATCAAGGCTGCGCATCACGGGCGGCAAGCCGCTGCGCATCGATCCAGCCCAGCCATTCGTCGAGGCCGGCGCCGGAGCTCGCCGACACCTGGATGACCTCCAGCCGGGGGTTGATCCGCCGTGCAAACTCGATGGCCCGCGCCAGATCGAAGCTGAGGTAGGGCAGCAGATCGATCTTGTTCACCAGCATCAGGCGGGCCGCCGCGAACATGTCCGGATACTTGAGGGGCTTGTCCTCGCCCTCGGTGACCGACAGCACGACGACCTTGGCGGCCTCGCCCAGATCGAAGGCAGCCGGGCACACCAGGTTGCCGACATTCTCGATGAGCAGCACGCTGCCGGCCGGCGGATCCAGCCGCTCGAGGGCCCGGCCGACCATCAGCGCATCGAGGTGGCAGCCCTTGCCGGTGTTGATCTGCAGGGCGGGCGCGCCGGTCGCGCGGATGCGCTCGGCGTCGAAACTGGTCTGCTGATCGCCTTCGACGACCGTCACCGGAACCACCTCCGCGCGCGCCTGCAGCGCCTCGATGGTGCGCACGAGCAGGCTGGTCTTGCCGGAGCCCGGGCTGGAGACCAGGTTCAGCGCGAGGATGCCGCGCCTGCCGAGCCAGTCGCGGTTGCGCCCTGCGTAGCCGTCGTTCTTGTCCAGGATGTCCCGCTCGATCGCCACCAGGCGGGCCTGGCTGATCTCCGGCGCATGGGCGCCGGCAGGGCCGTGACCGTAATCGAGGCTGCCATCGGCCCGCTCCCCGGGGTGGAAGACCGCCGCTCCGCCGGCATCCGCGTGCGCGTGGCTGTGCCCACTGCCGTCCGCATGGCGGTGGGCCTGCGCACGCCCGGCTCCACGCCCTCCGACCGGCGCCCATTTGTAAGCGGGGGCGTGATCGCCGGGCACCAGAGGCTCGTTTTCGATGCGGATTTCGCCGGCCCCGCAACCGCAGACATTGCACATATCACGCCACCTTCATTCGATTTCCAGTTCCCGGACACGCATTCCGGTGCCTCCGGTGGCCTGCACCCGGTAGCCACCGCAGCGCGGGCAAGGATCATACAAGGCATTGATCCCGACCGTCGCACCGCAATCCATGCACCGGCCGCTGCCGGGCATCACGTCGATGCGCAGCACTGCCCCCTCCGCAATGCCATCCTTCATCACCGCATCGAAGCAGAATCGCAGCGCATCCGGCTCGACGGAGGCCAGCTGGCCGATCTCCAGCACGACGGCACGCACCCTCCGGAAGCCCTGGCTACGCCCGGCCTCCTCAACGATTTCGCGGATGCCTTCCGCCAGCGACATTTCGTGCATCGCCTTGCTCCGTCCCACGCGGCGCCCACCGCGAGCGTTTCACGATACCCCTTTTCCGCAGCAACCGGCCCGAGGAACAGGGCAGCAATCGGCCGCGGGGCATCCCCTCGTCATCGCGACGCCGTGGCTATTTTATATTCTGCGCCGCACAATTCACGCAAGCTCGCGAAAGACATGACTTTTGTCGCATCGCGGCATACTTTCACGACCCATTCCGGTTTGTGCTGATTTATTGTCCCCGCCCATGAAAGCCCTCCTCCCCGCCCTCGCGGCCCTCTCCCTGCTCGCCGCCTCCAGCCCGGCCCTGACCGCCCCGTCGGACACCGCTACGCCCCCTTCGGCAACGCCGCGCCCCGCCAGCAGTTCCGACGTCGCCACCGCGGTCCTGACCGCGCCGACCAAGATCACCCGCTGGGAAGACTCGGGGATGAAGCCGGCCGAAGCCCGGGAATGGCAGCAGTACGGTTTTACCGCCCAGGAGGGCATGAATTGGCGCAACGCCGGCTTTGAGCCGGTGGTCGCACGCACCTGGTCGGACAAGGGCTTCGACGCCGAAGAGGCCCAGCTCTGGCGCGATTCGGTGCGCAACAGCCGGACTCTGATGTCCGAGATGGACAGGGCCGACGCAGCCTCCTGGAAGCGGGAGGGGTTTTCCCCCGCCGACCGGCTGGCCTGGTGGGAAGCCGGTTTCGTCTTCGACGATGCGGTGCTGCTTGCCCGTGCCGGCATGACCCCCGCCGACGCGGCCTGGCATGGCCACGAGAAGCTGAAGGAGTTACGCGGCACCGCCGACGCGCCCGCCACGCGACCGACCATCGGCAGCCCCGCCGTGACCGATACGCGCGTCGTGGACGTCGACACATTCTGGCAGGTGGCCGGCCCCTTCCTGAAGATCGGCCTGGTGGGTGTACTGGCCTTCCTCGCTGGCGGATTCGTGTTCTTCCTCTACCGCCGCGACCAGATCAACGGCAAGCTCTCCCGGATGAAGGCCCAGGCGCCCGACAGCGAAGCGCCGCCGGACGGACCGGTACGCCTCGGGCCCAAGGTGCTCGAAAAACGCAAGCCGGCCCAGGCGGTCAGGCTGTTCAGGCGTGCCCGCCCCCAATGCGTGCACTGCAGGAGCACCAACGTACGCCTGTCGAAGATGAAACCGCACAAGTTCGCGGGCATCAACTTCACCGAATATTTCCGCTGCCGGAGTTGCGGCCGGCACTTCGCCATCGTCAGCTACACGCAGATCGTGCTGGCCGGCGGCGCGATTGCGCTGTCCGTGCTTATCGTCACAGCGACCTTCATTTATCTGTCCTCAATGGGCTGAACAGGCCGCGCAGTTCAACCGATCCATGACACGGCTGACCATCCTGCCCGTCGACTTCGGCGACCCGGCGCAGACCGGCGACTTCCTGTTCCTGCTCGATCACTACATGCGCGGCCCGAGCGGGATCGGCCAGCCGATGAGCGAGGCCTTGCGCGCCAGCCTGCCGGCCGAGTTGCGCCGCCGCCCCACGGTGCTGAGCTTCATCGCCTACCTCGGCGAAGAGGGAGACCGGCGCGCCGCCGGGCTCATCGACTGCATCGAGGGCTTCTCCACCTTCGCCGGCAAGCCGCTGCTGAACGTGCATGACATCGTCGTGCACGAGGATTTCCGCCGCCGCGGCATCGCCCGCGCATTGCTGGCCCATGCCGAGCAGGTGGCACGGGAACGCGACTGCTGCAAGCTGACGCTGGAAGTGCTCGACGGCAATGCCGGCGCCCGCGACGCCTACCTGAAATTCGGCTTCCGGCCCTACCAGCTCGATCCGGCGATGGGGGCCGCAACGCTGATGGAAAAGACGCTGCAAGCACATTCCTCCTGAAAGAAAAAACCCGGCGCTTCCGCCGGTTTTTTTCTTTCAGGCAAAGCCTCGGGTCAGCGCTGGATCTGCGTCACGTCCCGCACCGCGCCGGTGTCGGCGCTGGTGGTCAGCGCGGCGTAGGCCTGCAGCGCGGCGGACACGTGGCGGACCCGGTTGGCCGGCTTCCAGCCGCGGGCCTCCTGGGCGGCACGACGGCGGGCCAGTTCGGCATCGGACACAGCCAGATGGATGCGGCGGTGCGGGATGTCGATCTCGATGACGTCGCCCTCCTCCACCAGCCCGATGGCACCGCCGCAGGCCGCTTCCGGCGAGGCATGTCCGATGGACAGGCCGGAGGTGCCGCCGGAGAAACGGCCGTCGGTAAGCAGCGCGCAGACCTTGCCGAGCCCCTTGGACTTCAGGTAGCTGGTCGGGTAGAGCATTTCCTGCATGCCCGGACCGCCCTTCGGCCCTTCGTAGCGGATCACCACCACGTCGCCCGCAACGATCTGGTCGCCAAGGATGCCGGCCACCGCGTCTTCCTGGCTTTCGAAGACGCGGGCGCGGCCGGTGAAGGTCCAGATCGACTCGTCGACGCCGGCGGTCTTCACGATGCAGCCCTTTTCGGCGATGTTGCCGTACAGCACTGCGAGGCCGCCGTCCTGGCTGAAGGCGTTGGCCTTGTCGCGGATCACGCCATGGCTGCGGTCCATGTCCAGTTCGTTCCAGCGGCGGTCCTGGCTGAAGGCGACCTGGGTCGGCACGCCGCCCGGCGCAGCCTTGTAGAAGTTGAACACGCCGGCATCGTGGGCCTGCATCACGTCCCAGGTGGCCAGCGCCTCACCCAGCGTCTTGCTGTGGACGGTGGGCAGGTCGGTGTGCAGCAGACCGGCGCGCGCGAGTTCGCCGAGGATGGCCATGATGCCACCCGCACGGTGCACATCCTCGATGTGCACGTCGGCGACTGCCGGCGCCACCTTGCACAGACAGGGCACCTGCCGGGAGGCCCGGTCGATGTCCGTCATCGTGAAATCGACACCGGCCTCCTTCGCCGCGGCCAGCAGATGCAGCACCGTGTTGGTGGAGCCCCCCATCGCCACGTCGAGGCTGATGGCGTTCTCGAAGGCCTGGTAGCTCGCAATCGAGCGCGGCAGCACCGATTCGTCGTCCTTCTCATAGTAGCGGCGGGCCAGGTCGACGATGCGGCGGCCGGCTTCCTTGAACAGGCGCTCGCGGTCGGCGTGGGTGGCCACCACGGTGCCGTTGCCCGGCAGCGACAGGCCGAGGGCCTCGGTCAGACAGTTCATGGAGTTGGCGGTGAACATGCCGGAGCAGGAACCGCAGGTCGGACAGGCGGAGCGCTCGATGGCATCCACCTCCTCGTCGGAGCAGCTGCTGTCGGCCGCCTTGACCATCGCATCGACCAGGTCCAGCGAGATCACCTTGGCCTCCCACTTGACCTTGCCGGCCTCCATCGGGCCACCGGACACGAAGATCGCCGGAATGTTGAGGCGCAGCGCGGCCATCAGCATGCCCGGAGTGATCTTGTCGCAGTTGGAGATACACACCATCGCGTCGGCGGTATGGCCGTTGCACATGTATTCGACGCTGTCGGCGATCAGGTCGCGACTGGGCAGGGAATAAAGCATGCCCCCGTGGCCCATCGCGATGCCGTCGTCGATCGCGATGGTGTTGAACTCCTTGGCGACGCCGCCGGCCGCCTCGATCTCCCGCGCGACCAGTTGCCCCAGATCCTTCAGATGCACGTGGCCGGGCACGAACTGGGTGAAGCTGTTCACCACGGCGATGATCGGCTTTTCGAAATCGCCGTCCTTCATGCCAGTGGCGCGCCACAGGGCGCGGGCGCCGGCCATGTTGCGACCGGCGGTGGAAGTGCGGGAACGGTACTGGGGCATTTCGGGTGACTCCGTATTCGACGAATGGATGTAGCCAATTTGTCATTCTAGCGCGTCGGAGCCGCCCTGCCGCCAGCGGATCGGTAACTCCGCGCCGGACGGCATCCTTCCGCTGGCGTCAGTGCGGGTATTCCCCCATTGGCCGGAAGATGCCAATGTCTTCTAAATATCGCCACAAACGGCGCAGGCAGGGCAGCTTCATCAGCCGGGACGTTCGCACCATTCGTTACATTCGCGCAACGATGTTGACAAAGTCCGGCCCCAGGCTTGCAGCCATAAAAAACAACGGAGACTGTTTCATGACCGTATTGCCCGTTCCGGCGGCGATCCTTGCGATCGCGCTCGCCGTCGATGTCGCCCGCCGTTTCTCCACCCGGGAAGCCCCATGAGCGAGTTCATCCTGGAAACCGCAGGCCTGACCAAGGAATTCAAGGGCTTCGCGGCGGTCTCGAACGTGGACCTGAAGATCCGCCGCGGCCACATCCATGCCCTGATCGGCCCCAACGGCGCCGGCAAGACCACCGTTTTCAACCTGCTCACCAAGTTCCTGCCGCCGACCCGCGGCACCATCCGCTTCGACGGGCAGGACATCACCCGCGAAGCGCCGGCCGTCACCGCCCGCCGCGGCCTCGTGCGCTCCTTCCAGATCTCGGCCACCTTCCCTCACCTGACGGTGATGGAGAACGTGCGCATCGGCCTGCAAAAGAAGCTCGGCACCGAATTCCATTTCTGGCGCTCCGAGAAGAGCCTTGAGGTGCTCAACGACCGGGCCATGGAGTTGCTCGAATCGGTGGACCTGGGCAGCTTCGCCGACACCGTGACCGCCGAGATGCCCTACGGCCGCAAGCGCGCGCTCGAGATCGCCACCACCCTGGCGCTGGAGCCGACGATGATGCTCCTCGACGAACCGACCCAGGGCATGGGCCACGAGGACATCGGCCGGATCGTCGACTTGATCCGCAAGGTCTCGGCCAAGCGCACCATCCTGATGGTCGAGCACAACCTGTCGGTGGTCGCCAACCTGTGCGACCAGATCACCGTGCTGCAGCGCGGCAGCATCCTCGCCGAAGGCCCCTACGAGGAAGTCTCGAAGAATCCGCAAGTGCTCGAAGCCTACGTGGGCTCCAGCGACATCAACGAAGCCCACCACTGACCGGACGCGAGCCATGACCAGCGCCTTCGAACCCCGGCCCGAGATGCTGCGGATCCACGACCTGCATGCCTTCTACGGCGAATCCCACATCCTTCACGGCATCGACCTGCAGGTCGGCCGCGGGGAATGCATCACGCTGCTCGGCCGCAACGGCTCCGGCCGCTCCACCACGCTCAAATCCATCCTCGGCCTGGTCGGCCGGCGCAGCGGTTCGATCATGGTCAACGGCAAGGAGGTCATCGCCGAACCGACCCACCGCATGGCCCGCTACGGCATCGGCTACGTGCCCGAGGAGCGCGCCATCTTCGCGTCCCTCAGCACCGAGGAAAACCTGATGTTGCCCCCCCAGGTCGCCAGCGGCGGCATGAGCGTGGACGAGATCTACGCGATGTTCCCCAACCTGCTGGAGCGCCGGAACAGCCCCGGCACCAAGCTCTCCGGCGGCGAGCAGCAGATGCTGGCGATGGCGCGGGTGCTGCGCACCGGCGCGAAGCTGCTGCTGCTCGATGAGATCACCGAGGGCCTCGCGCCGGTGATCGTCCGCAAGCTCGGCGAAGTCATCACCGAACTCAAGCGGCGCGGCTTCACGATCGTGCTGGTGGAGCAGAACTTCCGCTTCGCTGCGCCACTGGCCGACCGCCACTACGTGCTGGAACACGGCGAGATCATCGCCACGATCACCAAGGAAGAACTACCCGAAAAGATGGACTGGCTGCACCACACGCTCGGCGTCTGAGAAGACAAGCCCCACGCTCAGTGCCTTCGCTGCCCCCCAAGGGGGCGCGCAGTCCCTTCGGCGGCCGGGCGGGACTGAGCTTTGAACACCACAACCAGAAGGAGAGAGACATGACCCTGAAGAAAACGATTTCGATCGCCTGTACCGCCGCCCTTGCCACCCTGTCCGCCGGCGCCCACGCACAGATCTCGGGTGGCGTTGTCAAGATCGGCGTGCTGACCGACCTGTCCGGCACTTATTCCGATCTGGCCGGCTCAGGCGCAGTCCTGGCCACCAAGATGGCCATCGAAGATTTCATCGCCAAGGAAAAGCCCAATTTCAAGATCGAGATCGTCAGCGCCGACCACCAGAACAAGGCAGACATCGCCTCCAACAAGGCCCGCGAGTGGTTCGAGCGCGAGGGCGTCGACACCGCCACCGAACTGGTCACCACGTCCACCGCGCTGGCCGTGATGAAGGTGGCCAAGGAGAAGGACCGCATCGCGATCATGAACGGCCCGGCCTCGACGCCGATCACCAACGAGCAGTGCAATGACGTGTCGGTGCACTACACCTACGACACCTACGCGCTGGCCAACGGCACGGCCCGGGCGGTGACCAAGCAGGGCGGCAAGAGCTGGTTCTTCCTGACCGCCGACTACGCCTTCGGTCAGGCGCTCGAGAAGGATGCTGCGGCGGTGGTGAGCGCCAACGGCGGCAAGGTGCTGGGTTCCGTGCGCCACCCCTTCCCCGGCTCGGACTTCTCCTCCTTCCTGCTCAAGGCCCAGGCGTCCGGCGCCCAGGTCATCGGCCTGGCCAACGCCGGCGCCGACACCACCAACGCCATCAAGCAGGCCGCCGAATTCGGCATCACGCCGACCCAGTCCCTGGCAGGCCTGCTGATGTTCATCACCGACATCCACTCCCTCGGCCTCAAGTCCACCCAGGGCATGTATCTGACCGAAGGCTTCTACTGGGATCTCAACGAGGAGACCCGCGCCTGGTCCAAGCGCTTCTTCGGCGTGCAGAAGAAGATGCCGACCATGGTCCAGGCCGGCCAGTACTCCTCGATCTACCACTACCTGAAGGCAGTCAAGGCCGCCGGCAGCGACGACACCAGAAAGGTGATGGAGCAGATGAGGAAGATGCCGATCAACGACTTCTTCGCGAAGAACGGCCAGATCCGCGAAGACGGCCGGATGGTCCACGACATGTACCTGATGCAGGTGAAGAAACCCGCCGAGTCCAAGTACCCGTGGGACTACTACAACGTCCGCCAGGTCATCCCGGCCGCCGAGGCCTTCCAGCCCCTGGCCCAGTCGCGCTGCCCGCTGGTCAAGAAGTAAGCCGCTGCAACCACGAAACCCGGAGCGGCTGCCGGCCGCGCCGGGTCTGGAGTGACTCATGGAAATCTTCGGCGTCCCGTCGGCCCTGCTCGGCAGCCAGTTGCTGGTCGGCCTCATCAACGGCTCGTTCTACGCGATCCTCAGCCTCGGGCTGGCGATCATCTTCGGCCTGCTCAACATCATCAACTTCGCCCACGGGGCGCAGTACATGATGGGCGCCTTCATCGCCTGGCTGGCGCTGACGAAGTTCGAGATCAACTACTGGGTGGCGCTGATCGCAGCCCCACTGCTGGTCGGCCTGTTCGGCGTGATCCTCGAGCGCACCATGCTGCGCAAGCTCTACAAGCTCGACCACCTCTACGGTCTGCTCCTCACCTTCGGCCTGGCGCTGATCATCGAAGGGGTGTTCCGTGACCAGTTCGGCATCTCGGGCGAGTCCTACGAGGTGCCGGAAGCCCTGGCCGGCGGCATCCACCTGGGCTTCATGTTCCTGCCGATCTACCGCGCCTGGGTGATCGTCGCGTCGCTCACGGTGTGCTTCGGCACCTGGTTCATGATCGAGAAGACCCGCCTCGGAGCCTACCTGAGGGCCGGCACCGAGAACTCCCAGATGGTCCAGGCGCTGGGCATCAACGTGCCGCTGCTGATCACCTTCACCTACGGCTACGGCGTGGCCCTTGCGGCCTTCGCCGGCGTGCTCGCCGCGCCGGTATTCCAGGTCAATCCGCTGATGGGCTCCAACCTGATCATCGTGGTGTTCGCGGTGGTGGTGATCGGCGGCATGGGCTCGATACTCGGCTCCATCGTCACCGGCATCGGCCTCGGGCTGATCGAGGGTCTGACCCGGGTCTTCTACCCCGAAGCCTCCGCGGTCGTCGTCTTCGTCATCATGGTCATCGTCCTGCTGGTGCGGCCGGCGGGACTGTTCGGCAAGGCCTGAACGCATTGAACAAGGAAGAAGCATGAGCGCCCCCCAGCAAGCGACCGCCCTGATCAAGCCGGAGATCCTCTACACCGGTCTCTTCATCGTCGGCCTGATCGCCCCCTTTGCGGTCTATCCGACCTTCCTGATGAAGCTGTTCTGCTTCGCGCTGTTCGCCAGCGCCTTCAATCTGCTGATCGGCTTCGCCGGCCTGCTGTCCTTCGGCCACGCCGCCTTTCTCGGCACCGCCGGCTACGTGTGCGGGCTGATGGTGCGCGACGCGGGCGTCACCCCCGAAATCGGCATCCTTGCCGGAACCGCCTGTGCGGGGCTGCTCGGCTGGATCTTCGGGATACTGGCGATCCGCCGCACCGGCATCTATTTCGCGATGATCACGCTGGCGCTCGCGCAGATGGTCTACTTCATCGTGCTGCAGGTGAAAGCCACCGGCGGCGAGGACGGTCTGCAGGGCGTCCCGCGCGGCCAGCTGTTCGGGCTGATCGACCTGTCCGACAACCTCGCCATGTACTACCTGGTCTATGTGGTGTTCAGCCTCGGCTTTTTCGTCATCTACCGCACCATCCACTCGCCCTTCGGCCAGATACTCAAGGCGATCCGCGAAAACGAGCCACGCGCCATCTCCCTCGGTTACGACGTCAGCAAGTTCAAGCTGATTGCCTTCGTGATCTCCGCATCGCTGGCCGGGCTGGCCGGCGCCACCAAGACCCTGGTCTTCCAGCTGGCCTCGCTCTCCGATGTGCACTGGCACACCTCGGGCGAGGTGGTGCTGATGACCCTCCTCGGCGGCCTCGGCACCATCCTCGGCCCGGCGGTCGGCTCGGCGACCATCGTCACGCTGCAGAACGAACTGGCCGACAAGGTCGGCTCGTGGGTGACCGTGATCATGGGCGCGATCTTCGTGATCTGCGTGCTGGCCTTCCGGCGTGGCATCGTCGGCGAGATCCAGGCGCTGATCCGCCGGGCCGGCATCCGCTAGGCGAAGCCCGGCGGGCGTCGGGCCAACCGGGAATGGATCCCGCGCGACGCAGGCGTCTATACCCGGAATCGCGACACCGTCTGCTGCAGTTCGCCGGCCAGGCTCTCCATGTCCCGGGCCGCACGGGTGGTGGATTCGACCGCGGCAGTGTTGTCACGGGCCATCTCGGCGATCGCCTCGATGCTCTGCGCCACCGCCGCGCTGGCGCTGCGCTGCTGCTCGGTGGCGTCCGCAATCTCGTCGAGGCCGTGGCCGACCGCGACCACCGACTCGTTGGCCGCAGCGATGGCGGCCGACACGGAGCCGACCGAGCTCCGGCTCGACGCCAGGTGATCCAGCCCCTGGTGGATGGCTTCGTGCACCGCCACCGACTGGCGGGACAACTGCACGGTGACGGCATCGATCTCGCCAGCCGAGCGGGCCGATTTTTCGGCGAGCTTGCGCACCTCGTCGGCCACCACCGCGAAGCCCCGTCCCTGCTCGCCGGCACGGGCCGCTTCGATGGCGGCGTTGAGCGCCAGCAGGTTGGTCTGGTCGGCGATCTCACGCACCTCGCGGGTCATCGTCGTGATCGCCGTGGTTGACTGGACGAACTGCTCGACCGAATCGGCCATCTGGCGCACCGCGTCCTCCGCGTGCCCGACCTCGGTCACCAGCGAATCGAGGGTGCGGCCACCGTCCTCTGCGCGGAGCAGGCTTTCGCGGGAACGCTGATGCACCCGCTCCGCACTCTCCGCCACCTGGGCGATATTGGCCGCCATGCCGTCAACCGAGGCGGCGGCGTGCTCGGACTGGTCGTGCTGGCGGCGCGAGCCGTCGGCGACCTGCGTGGCGCTGGCCGACAGTTGGTGGGCAGCGCCGGTGACCCGCCCGGCCGATTCGCCGACCTGGCGCACCAGCCCGGCGATGGTCGCGAGCATCTCGTTGAAGGTGGCCGCGGTCCGCCCGATCTCGTCGTCGCCTGCCACGTTCAGGCGGCGGGTCAGATCGCCCTCACCCTTGGCGATCTGGGCGAGGCTGCGATTCATCTCGGTCAGCGGCGTGACCACGAAGCGGCGGATGAAGAAGATCACGAAGGCGATCAGCGGCAGCGATATCAGCGCCGCGACAACGATGCGCTGCCACATGAAAAGGTCCACCGCCGCATTCACGCGGTCGAGCGACACCTTCATGCTGACCAGGCCGAGTGGCGTCCCGGCCGGCACCAGGTGACAGGCAAGGCAGTTCTTGCCGAGGTAGTTCTCGGCCGCCAGCGCCGGCTTGACGACACGCAGGTATTCACCCGAACCGGCATCCCGCTCGACGCGAACCACTTCGCCGCGGCTCGCCAGTGCAGCCCGTTCGTCGGCGTCCAGCGCCGGCGCCGGCCGGCTGCCCGGGCCGAACTGCTGGCTGACCGCTTCGCCACGCACCACCTGCAGATCCTTGATGACGGAGAGCTGCTTGATCTGGTCCAGGAAGACCTCCCGCTGGCCAACCGTGCCGGTGATCATCATGCCGGTCAGGCCGGCCATCGTCATCTCGTGGATGCTGTGGGCGAAATCCTCCGCCTGGGCGATCGCGGTGTCGCGATTGACGCGCGTTTCCCAGGCGATCATGCCGCCCCACGCGATCAACAGCATCAGCCAGATCGCGCCGGTCAGCCGCAGCCAGATGGGTGTATCCGATAACTTGCGCATTGTTCCTCCCCAGGGCCGGATAGATCCGCCCGTCGGAGATCTACGGCCGGGAAGGGATGCGGCTTGAGCAGCGGACCGGGGTCAGCGCGCCGGCTTCGGGACAGCCGCTCGGGTATTGAGGCGCTGGGTGGCGGCATTCCAGTCGGCGCGGGCCATCAACGGCCAAGCCAGGAGGGCGCGGTCGATTGATTCGGCGATGAGTTCGGACTCCTCACGCCGCGGCGGCTTGAGGACGAAGTTGACGACTTCGTTGCGGTCACCCGGGTGGCCGATGCCAACCCGCAGACGCCAGTAGTCCTGGGTGCCCAGGTGGGCGGTGATGTCCTTCAGTCCGTTGTGGCCGCCCAGGCCGCCGCCGAACTTGAGGCGCAGCTGGCCGGGCGGAATGTCGAGCTCATCATGGACGACGAGGATCTCGGCCGGAGATATCCGGAAAAAACGCGCCAGCGCAGCCACCGACTGGCCGGAACGGTTCATGAAGGTCTGCGGCATCAGCAGCCACACGGCTTCACCGCGGGCGTTGGCGGCCAAGCCGTGGAAGCGCGCTTCCTTCGAGAACGAGGCTCCGAGTTCCCGCGCCAGGCGCTCACAAAACCAAAACCCGGCGTTATGCCGGGTTTCAGCGTATTCGGCACCGGGGTTGCCGAGGCCGACGACGAGCTTGGGTGCTAGCTGGCTCATCGCGTCAAAGGCCTCGCAAGCCCAGGCCCGGATCAGGCAGCCGGGGTTTCCTCGGCGGCGTCGTCGCCACCGCGGACCGCCAGGATGGTCGCCACGACCGGGTCTTCACCGTGGGTCAGGGCCTTCACGCCCTTCGGCAGGTTCAGGTCGGACACGTGGATCGAAGCGCCGCCCTTCAGGTTCTTGAGGTCGACTTCGATGAACTCGGGCAGATCGCCGGGCAGGCACTCGAGATCCAGTTCGGTGAGCGGGTGGGACACCATGCCACCCTCGAGCTTGACGCCCGGCGCCACATCGGCGTTGATGAAGTGCAGCGGCACCTTGACGTGAATCTTGTGGGTCGCGTCGACGCGCTGGAAGTCCAGGTGCAGCACCTGCTGCTTGTACGGGTGCCACTGGGTGTCCTTCAGGATCACGGACTGGGTGGCGCCGTCGAGAACCATGGCGAGCACGGAGGCGTGGAAGGCCTCATTGCGCAGCGCGTGGAAGATCTCGTTGTGATCGACCTCGATCTGCATCGGCTCACCGGAACCGTAGACGATGGCAGGAACACTGCCGGCGCGGCGCAGGCGGCGGCTCGCACTCGAACCCTGCTTTTCACGCGTCTTGGCGTTGAACTGAATGGTCATTATTGATACTCCAGGTTGATGGACCCGTCCGCGACCAGACGGGCCTAAGGAAAACCGGCGGGTTTCCACCCACCGGTTCAAGAAGAGGGTCGGCTTACTCGTTGAACAGCGAGCTGACGGATTCCTCGTTACTGATCCGCAGCATCGTGTCAGCCAGCAACTGGGCGATCGAAACGCTGCGGATGCGCTTGCAGGCACGCGCTTCGTCGGACAGCGGGATGGTGTCGGTGACGACCAGTTCATCCAGGTCGGATTCATTCACGCGACTGATCGCGGGGCCGGACAGCACCGCATGGGTACAGTAGGCCATCACGCGCTTCGCGCCGTTCTCCTTCAGGGCCTGGGCGGCCTTGCAGAGGGTGCCGGCGGTATCGACGATATCGTCCATGATCACGCAGGTACGGCCTTCGACCTCACCGATGATGTTCATCACCTCGGAAACATTGGCCTTGGGACGACGCTTGTCGATGATTGCCAGATCGCACTCGAGACGCTTGGCGAAGGCACGGGCCCGGACCACCCCGCCGACGTCCGGCGAAACGACCATCAGATTCTCGTACTTCTGCTTCTCGAGATCGTCGAGCAGCACCGGGGCCGCGTAGATGTTGTCCACCGGGATATCGAAGAAGCCCTGGATCTGGTCAGCGTGCAGATCGACCGTCAGCACCCGCTGAACGCCGGCCGCCTGCAGCATGTTGGCCACCACCTTGGCGGTGATCGGAACGCGGGCCGAACGCGGCCGGCGATCCTGACGGGCATAGCCGAAATACGGAATCGCAGCGGTGATGCGGCCGGCGGAAGCCCGCTTCAGCGCATCCACCATGATCAGCAATTCCATGATGTTGTCGTTGGTCGGAACGCAGGTCGGCTGCAGCACGAAAACATCCTTGCCGCGTACGTTCTCCAGCAGCTCGACATTCACTTCGCCGTCGGAGAAACGCCCGACCGTCGCGGATCCCAGCGACTTTCCCAGACGGCGCACGACATCCGCGGCCAGCTTGGGGTTGGCATTGCCAGTGAAAACCATCAGGCTGCCCGAAGCCATGATTACCTCTCGTTGCGGCAGGAAAAACAGCTTAAAACAAAACGGGCAGGCTTTCGGCCTGCCCGCTGAATTTGGCTGGGGAAGAAGGATTCGAACCTTCGAATGCCGGAATCAAAATCCGGTGCCTTGACCAACTTGGCGACTCCCCAAGAAATCGTTTCGCACACTACTCAAGCCAGTCCTGCAGCGGATGCCGGTCTAGCCCCCTGGCCAACCAGACCTTCCAGCCCTGCGGGGCTGCCGACACCACCTGCGCCGCAATACCCTCCGAATCGAAGGGCGCAAAGATACAGGCTCCCGAACCGCTCATTCTCGCTGCCCCATAACGGGACAACCATTCCAGCGCTTCGGCCACTTCGGGAAACTTCTTGCAGACCGTTGCCTGCATGTCGTTTCGCGTTGTGTGTGTTGCGAAGGCGCGCATTATTATGGGTTCGCTGTTCCGCGTCAACTCTCGCGCAGAAAAAATTTCCGCGGTCGCGACCGCAACCGGCGGCGCGATCATCACATACCAGGCCGGCGGCACCTCGAGCGCCTGCAGGGCCTCACCAACCCCCTCCGCAAAGGCGGTCTGCCCAAAGATGAAGAAGGGCACGTCGGCACCGAGGCTGAGCCCGATCTCCTGCAGGCGCGCGCGGGACAGGCCGCAGCCCCACAGGCGGTTCAGCGCGATGAGCACGCTGGCCGCATCGGAACTGCCTCCGCCCAACCCGCCACCCATCGGGATGCGCTTGTCCACGCCGATATCGGCACCAAACGAACTGCCGCTTGCCGCCTGCAAGGCCCGCGCCGCACGCACGACGAGATCGGCTTCAGCCGGCACGCCGGGGACATCGCCGGTGCGCACGATTCTCCCGTCGTCGCGACGGCGCAAGGAAATGTCGTCGCCCCAGTCGAGCAGGCGGAACGCCGTCTGCAGCAGGTGATAGCCGTCTGCACGGCGGCCGACGATATGCAGGAACAGGTTGATCTTGGCCGGCGCCGGCACGCGCACCGGGCACATTGGATCGATGGGGATGGCGATGGGTGTCACGGGGATGTCAGGGTTTCAGCAGAATCAGGGTTGGGTCCAGCCATCGACGATCAGGCGCAGCCGTGCCTCGCCGCGATGGATGTCGAGCTTGCGCGGCAGCGCATCGGGCGCTTCGTCCATGTACTCGATGTATTCGATGGTCCAGCCCTGGTCCACGATGCGCAGCAGGCGGCCCTGGCCGTCCGCCTCGCGCACTGCAGCCCCTGGGCCAGGCCGGGCCGTGACCCAGCGGGTCAGGTCGGCAAAGGGTGCCGCGACACCGAGTAAGGATTCCGCCAACTCGGCGGCGGAGGCGGCCTGCAGGCGGCGCCCGTCGGCAAATCTCAGCCGGGCCCCGTCTGCATCGGCCTCCATGCGTGCAAGCCCCTGACCGAGGGGGCCGGTGAACAACCAGTCGTCCCGCCCGGCCTCGTGCTGCCAGTCGAGACCGACCGCCGCGCTACGCTCGCCGTCGCGAACCTGCAGGCGCCCCTCCAGCGCGAAACGGGACAAGGCCGCCGCGACCGGCCGGTCGGCCGGCGGCGGGCGCAGGCCCGGCGATGCACAGCCAGCCAGGCCAAGGGCCAGGAACAGCAGCAGCGCCCTCAAGGCTTGAACTTCTTGATGACGTCGGCGAGCACGGTATTGTCCGGATGGGATTTGGCGGCGTCGCGCCAGGTTCTGGCGGCTTCGTCGCGGCGCCCGAGCATCCACAGCACCTCACCCAGATGCGCGGCAATCTCCGGGTCGGCCCGCAGTCCGTAGGCCTTGCGCAGGGACTCCAGCGCGTCCTTCAGCTGCCCACGGCGATACTGGGTCCAGCCCAGGCTGTCGAGGATGAAGGGGTCGTCGGGCGCCAGCGCGAGCCCCTTGCGGATCAGGATTTCGGCCTCGTCGAGGCGCAGCCCGCGGTCGGCCAGCGAATAACCGAGGGCGTTGTAGGCGTGGGCGTGGTCCGGCTTGAGGGCGATGAGCTTGCGCAGCCGCCCTTCCATCACCTCGATGTGGCCGAGCCGCTCGGCGGTCAGCGCCGACTCGTAGAGCAGATCGGTATTTTCCGGGTCGGCGCGCAGCGCGTCGTCGAGCACGGCGTAGGCGTCGGCATTGCGATTCTCGTCGCGCAGCAGTTGCGCTTCGAGAAGGATGTACTGGACGCGGTCGCCGGACACCTCGCGGGCCAGCGCCTGGAGATGCTGACGGGCCTCGGCGAGCCGGCCGCGACCGGCCAGCACCTGGGCGATGCGCCCCTGCGCGGCGATGAACTGGGCGCCCGGCTCGACGGCCTTGTACCACGCGATCGCCTCGTCGGGGCGCTTCGCGTCCTCGGCAAGCTGCCCAAGGTAAACGCGTATCGTGTCGGGGTCGCCGTGACCCAGCGTCAGCAGATGCCGGAAGTGCCGTTCGGCGGCACTCTTGTCGCCCTGCTGCATGGCCAGCACGCCCGCGGCATGAACCATGTCGCGGTCATCAGGCGTGCCTTTCAGGATGCGCTCGAACTCCGTTCGGGCGGGGCCGAACTCCTTGGCCGCGACCAGCATCCGGGCCAGCGCGATGCGCGGCTCGCGGGCGTCGGAATGGCCCGCCAGATAGCTGCGCAAAGTCTGGATGCCCTTGCCCGGGGAGACTTCCTGCTGCAGCTGGGCCTGCAGGATCACCGCCTGCTCCCAGTCCGGTCGCCGCAACAGCGCGCCATCGAGCACCTCCGCTGCCCCGGCCGCATCGCCGGCGGCATAAGCCGCATTGGCGCGCGCAAAGTGTGCTTCGGGGTATTCCAGGTAAGGCTCGGTCAGCTGCGTGACGAGGCGGCGCACCAGATCTTTGTCCGGAATCCGGGCCAGCCCCCGGTTCAGTCCCATCAGCGCAGCACCGAGCTGGTCGCCCTGGCGGGCCAGCGCCATCGCCAGCTGACCCTGCAACTCGTCGATGCGCGCACTGCTCGCCGCGGCGCCGGCTGCCAGCTGCTGCGCCTGCAGCGAACCCGGATCGAGTTCCAGCCACAGCCGCGACGCCTCGCCGGCCAGGTCGGCCTGGCGGGAAAAGACCGCGATCTCGGCAGCGCGGCGGGCGATGCGCGGATCGCGGGTACGCCGGGCCAGGTCGAGATAGGACTGGGCCGCCATCACCGTCTGCCCCCGCGCGCCGGCCACTTCCGCAAGCATCAGCTGATAGAGGATCTGCGGCGTCAAGGCCTGGGCCGGATAGTCCGAGTCCGCGCGCGCTGCCGCCGCTTCCGCCGGCTCCGCATCCGACGGCTGCGCCCGGACCGCCGCCAGCGGAGCACCGAAGAAGAGCAGCGCGGCGAGCAGGCGGACCGGGCGCGCGAAACGGATATCTGGCTTCATGAAAGACTCGGAGGAGAGACTCGAAGAAAGTTGGGCTGTTTCGAAGAGGCCGGACCGGCCTCTGCCGAGCGCTGACACACCGGATTTGATCGCGCCGCTACAATTGGGTTCGCCGGATGTTAGGCGCTTTCGAAAACCCCAGCAAGCAAGCCCCACCATGCCCGAACTGCCCGAAGTCGAGACCACCCGCCGGGGCATCGCGCCCGAACTGACCGGACTCGCGGTGACCGGCGTCGTCGTCCGCAACGGGCGTCTGCGCCATCCCGTGCCGGCCGATCTCGACGCGACGCTGGCCGGCCTCCCGCTGCTGGCGGTCGAGCGGCGCGCCAAGTACCTGTCATTCCGCTTTCCGGGTGGCAGCCTGCTCGTGCATCTGGGCATGTCTGGGAGTCTGCGCATCGTGCCCGCCGCCCAGCCTCCCGAGAAGCACGATCACCTGGACGTCGTATTCGGCCTGCGCGCGCTGCGTCTGCGCGATCCGCGGCGCTTCGGGCTGGTGTTGTGGCAGGCCGGCGATGCGCCCCACCCGCTGCTGGCGAAACTGGGCATCGAGCCCCTGGACGACGCGTTCGATGGCCGCTGGCTGCACCAGGCCAGCCGCGGGCGCCGCACGCCGGTCAAGCTGTTCCTGATGGATGCCGCCCACGTGGTCGGCATCGGCAACATCTACGCGTCGGAGAGCCTGTTCCGCGCCGGTATCGATCCCGCCACCCCGGTGGAGGAACTCGGCCCCCGGCGCTGCAGCCGCCTCGCCACCTGCATCCGCGAGACCCTGCAGGACGCCCTCGCCGCCGGCGGCAGCAGCTTGCGGGACTTCGTCGGCAGCAACGGCTCGCCCGGCTACTTCCAGCAGCAGTATTTCACCTACGGCCGTGAAGGCGAGCCCTGCCGGCAGTGCGGCACCCCGATCTGCAAGCGCATCATGGCCCAGCGCGCGACCTTTTACTGCCCGCGCTGCCAGCGCTGAAACCGATTCCGGTCGGCCAAGAACCCGTTTATGCTAGCGATCTTGGAAAACCTTGCCGGCGATGCGGCCTCTCCCAGGAATGAAGCCCGTGAAAGACGCTCAAGTGCTCGCTGAACATTTCACCGCCTACACCCAGTGGCGCGGCGACGTCGCCTCGCGCATCGGGGATCTGCGCAAGTGGCTGCAGGCCAACGAGATCGGCGACGCCCAGTCCGACCTGCGCCTCCAGTACCTGCTCGACCGCCTGCGCGAGGACAAGCTGATCGTGGCCTTCGTCGCCGAGTTCTCCCGGGGCAAGTCGGAACTCATCAACGCCGTGTTCTTCGCCGGCTATGGCAACCGCATCCTGCCGTCGAGCGCCGGGCGCACCACCATGTGCCCGACCGAGCTGCAGTGGAAGAGCGGCGACAAGCCCGAGATCCGCCTGCTGCCGATCGAGAGTCGCAAGACCCACGCCAGCGTCACCGAACTCAAGCGCTACCCCGAGGAATGGCGCGTCCGCCCCCTCGACACCCGCTCGGCGGAAAGCCTGCAGCAGGCGCTCGCCCAGGTCGGCGAAACGCGCAGAGTGAGCATGGCGGAAGCCGAGGAACTGGGCTTTCCCATCGACGGGAACGGTGAGCAGGGCATCCGCCCCGACGCCGAGGGCAAGATCGAGATCCCCCTGTGGCGCCACGCCATCATCCAGTTTCCGCACCCCTTGCTCGAACAGGGGCTGGTCATCCTCGACACGCCGGGCCTCAATGCCATCGGCGCCGAACCCGAGCTGACCCTGAACCTGCTGCCCAATGCCCACGCGGTGCTGTTCATCCTCGCGGCCGACACCGGGGTCACCCAGAGCGACCTGGCCGTCTGGCGCGAGCATGTGAATGCCGGCCGCCGCCAGCGTGGCCGCCTGGTCGCCCTCAACAAGATTGACGGCCTGTGGGACGGCCTGCGCAGCGACGCCGACATCGAACGCGAAATTGCCGGCCAGGTGGCCAGCGTCGCCGCTACGCTGGAGGTCGACCCGGGCCAGGTCTTCCCGGTGTCGGCGCAGAAGGGCCTGGTCGCCAAGGTCAACGAGGATGCCGAACTGCTCGCCCGCAGCCGGCTGCTGCAGCTCGAGCGGGCCTTGTCCACCGAACTCCTGCCGACCAAGCGCGACATCGTTCGCGACAACACCCAGGGCGACGTGGCCGACATCGCCAGCCGCGCCGGCGAGCTCCTCAACGCCCGCCTCAGCGGCCTGCGCGAACAGCTGCAGGAACTCACCGACCTGCGCGGCAAGAACCAGAACGTCATCGAATACATGATGCGCAAGGTCCGTTCCGAGAAGGACGAGTTCGAGCAAGGCCTGCAGAAGTACTACGCGGTGCGCAGCGTGTTCTCCAGCCTCTCGAACAACCTGTTCGGCCACCTGGGCCTCGACGCCTTGCGCGACGAAACCCGGCGCACCCGGGAAGCGATGCTCGACGCCGCCTTCTCCCGTGGCCTGCGCGAGGCGATGAAGGGCTTCTTCCTGCACCTGCGCGGCAACCTCAAGAAGTCCACCGACGAGATCGGCGAGATTTCCAAGATGCTCGATGCGATGTACAAGCGCTTCACCGTCGAGCACGGACTCAAGCTGGCCGCGCCGACCGCCTTTTCGACCTTACGCTACGAGAAGGAGATCGAACGTCTAGAGGAAGCCTTCAACAGCCAGTTCAACACGGTGCTGACCATCGTCACCACCGAGAAGCACACGCTGACCCAGAAATTCTTCGAGACCGTCGCGGTGCAGGCCCGACGCACCTTCGAAGTGGCAAACCGGGATGCCGAGCAATGGCTGCGGGCGGTGATGGCGCCGCTCGAAACCCAGGTCCGCGAGTACCAGTTGCAGCTGAAGCGCCGGCTGGAAAGCGTCAAGCGCATCCACCAGGCCACCGACACCCTGGAGGACCGGGTTCGCGAGCTCCAGCAGGCCGAGGAAATCCTGGTCCGCCAGCTGACCGAGCTCGGCACCCTCGCCGAGCGCATTGACGAAGCCCTCGGCACCCCGTCCGCCACAGCCACTGTCGACGCCCTCGCCGCCTAAGCTGCCCCCACGCCCAGTTCCTTCGCTGCCCCCCAAGGGGGCGCCCAGTCCCTTCGGGCGGCCGGGCGGGACTGAGGGCTGTCAGCGTACAAACGCAAAAACCGGACGCACCTCACGGTGCCGTCCGGTTTTTTTGCGTTGCAGCCGCTTACTTGTCGGCGGTCAGCTTCAGGAACTTCTCCATCAGGTCATCCTTGCTCTCCGGGAAGTCCGGATTGAAGGGGATGCAGTCCACCGGGCAGACCTGCTGGCACTGGGGCTCGTCGAAGTGGCCGACGCACTCGGTGCACTTGTTCGGGTCGATCACGTAGATCTCATCACCCTGGGAAATGGCGCCATTCGGGCATTCCGGCTCGCAGACGTCGCAGTTGATGCACTCGTCGGTAATCATCAAGGCCATTTTGCTTACTTCCTCACTACTTACTGTTTATTGATCTTTGCGCGCAGCCGCTCATAGACGCCCGGCTGCACAAACTTGCTGACGTCGCCGCCGAGCCGCGCGATCTCGCGGACCATCGTCGCGGAGATGAACATGTACTCGTCGGCCGGCGTCAGGAACACTGTTTCGACATCCGGGTAGAGCTTGCGGTTCATCCCGGCCATCTGGAACTCGTACTCAAAATCCGACACGGCACGCAGGCCGCGCAGGATCACCCTCGCGTCGTTCTGGTGGAGGAAATCCATCAGCAGGCAGGAAAAGCCCTTCACTTCGACGTTCGGGTAGGGCGCCAGCACCTCACGGGCAATCTCCACCCGCTCTTCGGTCGAGAAGATCGGCCCCTTGCCGCCGCTCACCGCGACGCCGACGACCAGCTTCTCGAACAGCCGGGACGCGCGCCTGACCAGATCTTCATGTCCGCGGGTAAAGGGATCGAAAGTCCCCGGGTAAACCGCGATGCCGTCCCTCATCTTGCCGCCCTCTCCTGTCGGCGCAACCCCGCAGTCAGATTGCCCGGGCAAACAGGTGGTAGTACACCTGCCCGGCCGTGCCCTGCTTGAGTCGCGTCAGTCCTTCGATGTTGTCGATCCCGTATTCCGCTTCCACATAGGCCAGCCCCGCATCGCGGAGCAGCCCGGGCAGGAAGGACGCCATCCGCTCGATCCAGCCTGCCCGGTAAGGCGGATCGACAAATACCACATCGAAGCGCTGGTTCGCGGAACGGGCGAAGTGTAGCGCATCGCCCCGCACAATCTGTACACCGGTCGCCTGCAGCGCTGCTGCATTGGCCTTCAGCGCCGCCAGCGCGACGGCATCCTGCTCGATCATCACCACCGGCTCCGCACCGCGCGACGCGGCCTCGAAGCCGAGCGCGCCGCTGCCCGCGAAGAGATCGAGGCAGGTCTTGCCGTCGAGATCCTGGCCCAGCCAGTTGAACAGCGTCTCGCGGACCCGGTCCGGCGTCGGCCTGAGACCTTTCACGGTGCGCACATCGATCAGCCGGGAACGCCATGCCCCGCCGATGATGCGGATACGGCTCAAGGCTTCGACCCGTTTTTCGGCGCCGCCGCACGGTCACCGTCGCCGCCCACCACAACCGTCACCAGATGATCCTGGGACACATGCCGCCGGAAGGCGTCGCGAATCTGCGCCACCGTCACCGCGCGCACCTTGTCGCGCCAGGTGTCCAGGTAGTCCAGCGGCAGGCCGAAACTGCCGATCGCCGAGACCTGCTCGAGCATCTTCCGGTTGGAATCGAGACGCAGCGCGAAACCGTTGATCAGGTTGTCCTTGGCGGCCTGCAGTTCGGCCTCGGTCGGCCCGTTGGCGAGGAAGGCATCGAGGGTGGCGCCGACCACTTTCAGCGCGTCGTCGGCCTGGCTGCCCTTGGTCTGCAGACCGATCTGGAACGGCCCGACATCGCGCTGGGGCATGAAATAGCTGTAAACGCTGTAGGCGTAACCGCGCTTCTCGCGGACTTCGCCGGTCAGGCGGGACACGAAACCGCCACCGCCGAGGATGTAGTTGCCGACCAGCAAGGGGAAGAAGTCCGGATCGCCGCGGCGCATGCCCGGCTGGCCGACCGCGATGTGGGCCTGGGCGGACGGATGCGGCACGCGGATCGTCTGGCGCTGCGGCCGCGTCGCATTGACGGTTGTCACCGGCACCTCGCCGCCCGGCAGCCCGGCAAGCAGCCGGCTGGCGATGAGTTCGGCCTCGGCACGGGAGACGTCCCCGACGATACTGACCGTCGCCCGCTGCGCGGTGTAGTAACGGGCGTGAAAGTCCACGAGCTCGTCCCGGGTCAGCGTCGCGACGCTGGCTGCAGTCGGCAGACGTCCGTAGGCATGATCGGGAAAAATGGCCGCCGCGAAGCGGCGCGACAGGATTGCGTCCGGCTGGGTTTCAGCTTCCTTCAGGCTGGCGATGGTGCGAGCCTTCTCGCGCTCGACGGCAAGGGCGGGAAAAGTCGGCTGGCTGATAAGCGTTGCAAGCAGATCCACCGCACCATCCCGTTCGGCCGGGGTGCTGAGGATGCGCAGCGACAGCGAGGCCCGATCCATGTCCGCGCCACCACCGAGCTGGGCGCCGAGGTCGGCGACCCGGTTGGCGATGGCATCCTCGTCGAGGGCGCCGGCACCGGACTCCAGCAATGTCCGGGTCAGCCCGGCGATGCCGGCCTTGCCGGCTGGCGCCTCGGCGCCCGCGGCGCGGAAGTCGACCTGCACGTCCACGATGGGCAGCGCACGGCTTTCGACGAAGACCACTTTGCTGCCGCCGGGGGTGATCCAGCTCTGGATGGCCAGCCCGGCGCGGGCAACGGGGGCGGCAAGCAGCGTCGCAACGGTCGTCGCGAGGGCAAGGGCGAGGCGTCTGTGATGGGGAGTCATCGATCGGTCAAACCTTGGAAACGGGTAATCAACGGGAATGCGCCGAGGCGGCGGCCTTGGCGCGGGCCTGGGGATCCACCGGCAGCGGGTCGAGTTGGGCAACGGTCAGGCTGTCGTCGCGGAAGTACTTCTTCGCGACCGCCTGGACTTCGGCGGCACTCACCGCGCGGATGCGCTCGAGCATCTCCGCATCGTCCCGCCACGACAGGCCGACCATCTCGTCCATCCCGATCTCCATTGCCTGGCCCATCAGCGAGTCGCGCTTGTAGACCTGGCCGGCCACCGCCTGCACCTTCACCCGACGCAACTCGTCCTCCGAAACACCCTCGTCCTGGATGCGCCGGATCTCGGCGCGCAGCGCCGCCTCCACGTCGGCGACACTCTTGCCGGCAGCCGGCGCACCATCGAGGATGAACAGGGATTCGCCCCGGGCGGTGCCGTCGTAGCCGGCGCCGGCCGTAACCGCGACACGGCTGCCGCGCACGATGTTCTTCGCAAGGCGGGCGCCGTCGTAGCTATCGAGCACGGCGGCGAGCACCTGCAGCGCGTAGAAGTCGTCGTCCCTCTTGACGTTGCGCAGGGTCGGTACGCGCCAGGCCAGTGCCACGTAGGGCAGATCGGCCGGCGCCTTGACCACGGTGCGCCGGGGGCCGGCCTGGTCGGCCTCGATGAGGGGCTTGCGGGGCGGCAGCGCGCGCGGCTTGAGCGGGCCGTAGGTGCTCGCGGCTTGCTTGAAGACGGTCGCGTGATCCACGTCGCCGACGACGACCAGGGTCGCGTTGTTGGGCACATACCAGCGCCGGTACCAGTCGCGGGCATCCTGGGCGGTCATGTTGTCCAGGTCGGACATCCAGCCGATCACCGGGCGGCGATAAGGATGGGCCTGGAAGGCGGTGGCCATCAGCTGCTCGACGACCAGCGCGCGCGGTTTGTCGTCGGTGCGCAGGCGGCGTTCCTCCTTGACGACCTCGATCTCCTTGGCGAAAGAATCGTCGGTGACCCGGAGGTGGGTCATCCGATCCGCCTCCAGATCCATCATCCGGCCCAGCGCGTCCTTCGGCACCTGCTGGAAATAGGCCGTGTAGTCGTAACTCGTGAAGGCATTGTCGCGCCCCCCCGCCGCCGCCACGCGCTTGTTGAACTCGCCGGGGCCGACCCGCCTGGTACCCTTGAACATCATGTGTTCGAGCAGGTGGGCGACGCCCGAGGTTCCGTCCACCTCGTCCATCGCGCCGACCTTGTACCACACCATGTGCACCACCGAGGGAGCCCGGCGATCCTCCTTGACGATCAGCTTCATCCCGTTGGGAAGCGTGGTCTCGAAGGGATTGGCCCAGGCCGGCGCGGCCAGCACGACGGCCAGGGCGCCGATCGACAAACTGCGTTTCATCATAGGCTTTTGACGCATCTGGTAAAATTCCGGACTGAATGTCACCGGCCGGATGTCCGCCGGTGGAATGGGCGCGTTGTCGGCGCTTGGCCCGGACGCATTTGCGCGCACCGGCGCGGACCATCATAGCGGCATTCCGGCGGCCCGGCCAACCGGGCAGCGCACCCGGCGAGCCGCCCGCTCATCGACCCCACTTATCGCCCCCACTCTGATCCGCCACGCCATGTTTGGTTTCCTGAAGAAATCCCCCAAGGGCGGCGACGCGCCGGCCCCCCACCCGGAAACGGCCCCCTCCCCCAGCGTTACGCCGGCCCCCTCCGTCACGCCCGCCAGCCCGCCGCTCGCCGCGGCGCCCGAAACCGCCCCGCGGCCCGATCCAGGGAAGAAGCGCTCGTGGATGGACCGCCTGCGCGCCGGGCTGGCGCGCACGCGCGAACAGATCGGCGGCGGACTCGGCGGCCTGACCAGCCTGTTCTCCCGCCGCAAGATCGACGAGGACTTCCTCGAAGAGCTCGAAACCACCTTGCTGATGGCCGACTGCGGCGTTGAAGCCACCCAGCACCTGCTGAACGAACTGCGCCTGCGCTGGAAGCGCGACAAGCTGGAAACCGCCGACCAGTTGCAGGGCGCGCTCGCCGAGGGCCTGCTGTCCATCCTCGCCCCGCTCGAGCAGCCCCTCGAGATCAGCAGCCACCAGCCCTACATCATCATGATCGCGGGCGTGAACGGCTCGGGCAAGACGACCTCCATCGGCAAGCTCGCCAAGCACTTTCAGAACCAGGGCAAGAGCGTGCTGCTGGCCGCCGGCGACACCTTCCGCGCCGCCGCCCGCGAGCAGCTGATGACCTGGGGCGAGCGCAACGGCGTGGCGGTGATTGCTCAGGAATCGGGCGACCCGGCGGCGGTGGTCTTCGACGCGATCAATGCCGCCCGCGCCCGCGGCATCGACATCGTGCTGGCCGACACCGCCGGCCGGCTGCCCACCCAGTTGCACCTGATGGAGGAGATCGCCAAGGTCCGCCGGGTGATCCAGAAGGCCGAACCCTCCGGCCCCCACGAGGTGCTGCTGGTCCTCGACGCCAACATCGGCCAGAACGCACTGCAGCAGGTCAGGGCCTTCGACGCGGCGATCGGCGTGACCGGTCTGGTTCTCACCAAGCTGGACGGCACCGCCAAGGGTGGCGTGGTCGCCGCAATCGCCCGCCAGAGCCCCAAGCCGCTGCGCTTCATCGGCGTCGGCGAGCAGATCGACGACCTGCAGACCTTCCGCGCCCGGGAATTTGTCGACGCGCTGTTCACGCCGGTCGGCGGCAATCCCCCCGAGGCCGGCTGACGCCACCGCCCGATTCGGCCGGCGCGGGGCGGATCGAAAAACGCAACAATGGGCACCCCATTGTTGCGTTTTTGAACGAACCAACACCCACCGAACCGGTGGCGCCCTCAGCGCGGCAGCAGACGATCCAACTCGGCGACGATGCGCTCGGCGGCCTTGCCGTCCCACAGGGCCGGGCGGCGGCCCTGCTTGCCCTGGCCGGCGAGCACCTTGGCGGCTTCCTCGACGATGCGCACCGGATCGGTGCCGACCAGCACGTTGCTGCCCTCGTCCATCGTCACCGGGCGTTCGGTGTTCTCGCGCAGCGTCAGGCAGGGAATGCCCAGCGCGGTGGTTTCTTCCTGCAGGCCGCCGCTGTCGGTGAGGATCAGCGACGCATCCTTCCACAGGTTGAGGAATTCCATGTAGGACAGGGGCTTGGTGAGCACGACATGCGGGCCCAGATCGAGGCCGAATTTCTCCAGGTTGCCGCGGGTGCGCGGGTGCACCGGGAAGATCAGCGGCAATTCGGCGGAAATCTGCCGCAGCGCGCCGGCGATGCCGTGGAGGGTGGTTTCGCTATCCACGTTGGACGGACGGTGCATCGTGACGACGCCATACTTCGGGAACTGCTTCTTCAGCGCCTCGCTCTCCATGCCCGACTTGTCCGACGCGTCGAGCTGGTCGCGCTGATACAGCAGGTTATCCACCATCACGTGGCCGACATTGAAGACCACGTCGCGGCCCTTGCCTTCGCGCAGCAGGTTGTCCACACCGGAGGGCTCGGTGCAGAAGAACCAGTCGGAAATGCTGTCGGTGACCAGCCGGTTGATCTCCTCGGGCATGCGCATGTCGCCGCTGCGCAGGCCGGCTTCGACGTGCACGACGGGGATGTCGAGTTTCTTCGCGTCGATCGAGCAGGCCAGCGTCGAGTTCACGTCACCGACCACCAGCACGCAGTCGGGCCGGGACTGTTGGCAGATCTCCTCGAACGCGACCATGATCTTGGCGGTCTGCGTGGCGTGGCTGCCGCCGCCGGCTTCGAGGTGGTAGTCCGGCTTGGGAATGCCGAGCTCGTCGAAGAACACGTCGCTCATCTCGCGGTCGTAGTGCTGGCCGGTGTGGATGATCCGGAACTCGAAGCGGTCGGCCCGAGCCTGCAGCGCCCGCACGATGGGCGCAATCTTCATGAAATTGGGGCGCGCGCCGGCAACGAGATAGATCAGCGAACGGGACATGCGGAACTCCAGGGGGAAAATGACAGGCGCGCATTATCGCGCGCCAAATTGTGTCTTTACATGAAATTGTTGTCGGTGAGGCGTTTCAGGCGAAGCTTTCGCACTCGGCCAGCGCCTTGCCGGCCACGTCCTTGGCCGACAGCAGCGGCGCGCCGTCGAGCCGGTGCAGCGGCCAGTCGACGCCCACCGTCGGGTCGTTCCAGGCCAGACTGCGCTCGTGCTGCGGGGCGTAGTAGTCGGTCGTCTTGTAGAGGAAGTCGGCCGTATCGGAAGTGACCAGGAAGCCATGCGCGAAGCCGGGCGGGATCCACAGCTGGCGATGGTTGTCCTCGGTCAGCTCGACGCCGTCCCAGCGGCCGAAGGTCGGCGACGATCTGCGCAGATCCACCGCCACGTCGAACACTGCGCCGCGCACGACGCGCACGAGTTTGCCCTGGGCCTGTTCGATCTGATAGTGCAGGCCGCGCAGCACGCCCTTGCCCGAGCGGGAGTGGTTGTCCTGCACGAAGTCCACGTCCAGTCGGGTGAGCGCGCGGAAGGTCTGGGCGTTGAAGCTTTCCATGAAGAAGCCGCGCGCGTCGCCAAAAACTTTTGGCTCGAGGATCAGCAGGCCGGGAATGGCGGTTTCGACGACCTTCATCAGAACACCTTCTCGTCGAGGATGCGCAGCAGGTACTGGCCATAGCCGTTCTTGGCGAGCGGCGCGGCCAGCTTTCTGAGCGCCTCGGCGTCGATCCAGCCGGCACGCCAGGCGATTTCCTCGGGGCAGGCGATCTTGAGCCCCTGCCGCTTCTCGATGGTCTGGATGAACAGGCTGGCTTCGAGCAGGCTTTCATGGGTGCCGGTGTCGAGCCAGGCGTGGCCGCGCCCCATCACCTGCACATCGAGAGCGCCCCATTCGAGGTACTGGCGGTTCACGTCGGTGATCTCGAGTTCGCCGCGCGGGCCGGGCTTGAGCTGCCTGGCGATGTCGACGACCCGGTTGTCGTAGAAGTAGAGGCCGGTGACGGCGTAGCGGCTCTTCGGCTGTTTCGGCTTCTCCTCGAGACTGACGGCGCGGCCGCTGGCATCGAACTCGACGACGCCGTAACGCTCGGGGTCGTTGACGGGGTAGGCGAAGACCGTGGCGCCATCGCCGCGGGCCGTGGCTTCGCGCAGGTCGGCGGCGAAGTCGTGGCCGTAGAAGAGGTTGTCGCCGAGCACGAGGGCGCTGGGGCCGCCGCCGACGAAGTCCTCGCCGATCACGAAGGCCTGGGCGAGTCCGTCCGGGCTGGGCTGCACCGCGTAGTGCAGCCTGAGCCCCCACTGGCCGCCGTCCCCCAGCAGTTGCTGGAAGCGCGGGGTGTCCTGGGGCGTGGAGATCACCAGGATGTCGCGGATGCCCGCCAGCATCAGGGTGCTGAGGGGGTAGTAGATCATCGGTTTGTCGTAGACCGGGATCAGCTGTTTGGAGACGGCGAGGGTCGCCGGGTGCAGCCGGGTGCCGGAACCGCCGGCGAGGATGATGCCTTTGCGTTGCATGGTCGGAACCTCTTTCAGTTATCCCGGGGCGGCTGCGGCCGGCCCCTGTGGTTCAAACGATTATTTCTTCCAGCATCCTGTTCACGCCGCCCTGCCAGGCCGGCAGCGTGAGGCCGAAGGCCTGCTGCAGCTTGTGCGTGTCCAGCCGGGAGTTGGCCGGGCGCCGGGCGGGGGTCGGGAAGGCGTGGGTGGCGATCGGCAGGATGGCCTCGGCGCTCACCTTCAGCGGGACGCCACGGGCCCGGGCGGCTTCGATCACGTGGCAGGCGTAGCCGTGCCAGGTGGTTTCGCCGCCGGCGGCAAGGTGGTAGGTGCCGGCGAGCCGCGGATCGGCGAGGGTCTGGCGGGCGGCGTGGGCGGTGACATCGGCAATGAGCTCGGCGCCGGTCGGTGCGCCATGCTGGTCATCGATGATGGTGAGCCGGTCCCGCTCGGCGGCGAGACGCAGCATGGTCTTCGCGAAGTTGCCGCCGCGGGCCGCATAGACCCAGCTGGTGCGGAAGATCAGGTGACGGCAGCCGCTGGCGCGGATGGCCTCCTCGCCTTCGAGCTTGGTGGCGCCATACACGGAGAGCGGGCCGGTGGCGGCCCCCTCGACCCACGGGGCGCTGCCGCTGCCGTCGAAGACGTAGTCGGTGGAGTAATGGACAAGCAGCGCGCCGCAGGCGGCGGCCTCGCGGGCCAGCACGCCGGGGGCCAGCCCGTTGAGCGCACGGGCGAGCTCCGGCTCGCTCTCGGCCTTGTCGACGGCGGTGTGCGCCGCGGCATTGACGATGAGCGCGGGCGCCAGCACACGCACCGTCGCGGCAAGGCCGTCGGGGTCGGCCAGGTCGCCCACGAGGCCGGCCGCGCCGCCATGGCCGAGGGCGATCAGCTCACCAAGGGGGGCCAGGCTGCGCTGGAGTTCCCAGCCGACCTGTCCGTTCTTGCCGAGGAGGAGGATTTTCATGGGGGTGTGAGGGGTGAGGAGTCAGGAGTGAGGGGACCGGGGTGAAAACGAGGGCGCTGCCGTCGGACATTCACGCGGGGCCAAGGCCAGCGCGAACGCTCCGATAAAGGCCTCCTCACTCCTCACCCCTAGCCCCTCACCGTTCAGCGTAGTTCTTCTCGACCCATTCCCGGTAGGCGCCGCTCTGCACGTCGGCGACCCAGGCCTGGTTGGCGAGATACCACTCGACGGTCTTGCGGATGCCGGTTTCGAAGGTTTCCGCAGGACGCCAGCCAAGTTGGCGTTCGATCTTGCGCGCGTCGATGGCGTAGCGGCGGTCGTGGCCGGGGCGGTCGGTGACGAAGGTGATCAGCCGCGAATAGCTGCCGGCCGGGTCGGGCTTGAGTTCGTCGAGCAGGGTGCACAGGGTGTTCACGATCTCGATGTTGGGCTTTTCGTTCCAGCCGCCGACGTTGTAGACCTCACCCGATTTGCCCTTTTCGAGGATGCTGCGGATCGCGCTGCAGTGGTCGCTCACGTACAGCCAGTCGCGGATCTGCTGCCCGTCGCCATACACCGGCAGCGGCTTGCCGGCCAGCGCGTTGGCGATCATCAGCGGGATGAGTTTTTCCGGGAAGTGGTAAGGGCCGTAATTGTTGGAGCAGTTGCTGGTGGTGACCGGCAGCCCGTAGGTGTGGTGCCAGGCCCTCACGAGGTGATCGGAGGCGGCCTTGCTGGCCGAGTAGGGGCTGTTGGGTTCGTAGGTGTCGGTTTCGGTGAAGGCCGGATCCCGCGGACCCAGCGAACCGTAGACCTCGTCGGTACTGACATGATGGAAGCGGAAGGCCGCCTTCTCATCGCCGGCAAGGCTCAGCCAGTGGCCCCGGGCGGCCTCGAGCAGCGTGAAGGTGCCATTCACATTGGTGCGGATGAAATCGCCGGGGCCGTGAATGCTGCGGTCCACGTGGCTTTCGGCGGCAAAATGGACGATCGCGCGGGGACGATGCGCCGCAAGCAGGCGGTCGACCAGTTCGCGGTCGCAGATGTCGCCCCGCACAAAAATGTGCCGTGGATCCCCCGCCAGGGACGCCAGGCTTTCCAGGTTGCCCGCGTAAGTGAGCGCGTCCAGATTGACGACCGGCTCGTCGCAGCCGCGCAGCCAGTCCAGCACAAAGTTCGCACCGATGAAGCCGGCACCGCCGGGTACGAGAATCATGACAAGTCCTTGAATGAGCAGATCGGGCCTGGCGGCCGGGCCGCCAAGCCCCGCGATTATGACATCCCGTCCCCCTGGCGGAGGCCTTGCGGATCGAAAACACCTCAGTGAAAGGGTGAGGACCATCAACACCCCGCCACGGCCCGCCGTTATATAGTCCCGCTTCCGGCGACGGTGCAAGCGGCGGGCAGGCACGGCGAAACGTCCCATGTACTGGAGAAAACACCCGACGATGAAAGCGTTTGCAGCCAAGGCCCCGCGGAGCCTGTCGCGGGCGACCCTCACGGCGCCCCTTTTCGCCCTGCTGCTGAGCATCATCGTCGGCGGGCCGGCGATCGAACGCATCGAGCGGTCCCATGTCCAGGCCCGTGAAAGCGCCTTCGTTCTTGAAACCAGCGAGATCGGCCTGAAGATCGAGGAGCGCTTCAAGGCCTATCGCCAGGTATTGCGCGGCGCGCGGGCGCTCTTCGCGGCCTCGTCAGACGTCAGCCGCACCGAGTGGCGGGACTACGTGGCCGGGCTGCGCCTGCACGCGGACTACGCGGGCATCCAGGGCGTCGGCTTCGCCGCCTATGTCCCTGCGGAGCACCTGGCGAGCCACGAGCAGCAGATCCGCGGCGAAGGCTTCCCGGACTATCGCGTGAGTCCGCCGGGCCCCCGTGACGAATACAGCGCGATCGTCTACCTCGAGCCCTTCGACTGGCGCAACCAGCGCGCCTTCGGCTTCGACATGTTCTCCGAGCCGGTCCGCCACGAGGCGATGGAGCGGGCACGCCGGCTCGGTGTGCCGGCCCTTTCCGGCAAGGTAAGACTGGTCCAGGAGACCTCCACCGACGTCCAGGCGGGCGTGCTCCTCTATGTCCCGGTGTTTCGTCACGGAGCCCCGGTGGACACCGCGGAGCAACGCGCCCAGGCCTTCCTCGGCTGGGTGTACAGCCCCTTTCGACTCGGCGACCTGATCACCGGAACCTTCGGCCACTCGACCAGCCGCATCCGCATCTACGACGGCCACTCGGACCAGCCGACCGCGATGCTTTTCGACAGCGAGCCGGCCCGTACGGCTGCCGACGGTGCCCTCAGCCGCCGCACCGTGCTGGAACTGGACAGCCGCGTGTGGACGCTGGTTTTCGACAGCGCGCCCGAGGATACGCAGACGCGCCGGAACCTATGGCTCGAGAAGGCCGCCGTCGTGCTGATCGGCGCGCTGTTCGTGCTGCTCACCGCATCCCTCGTCGCCACCCGCCAGCGCGCCGTCGCGCTGGACCGCACCAGCGCCTCGCTGCGCGCCAGCGAAGCGCGCTACAGCAATCTGGTGAACCTCTCCCAGGATGGCATCGCCGCCCTCGATGCGGAGCTCCGCTTCACCTTCCTGAACCCCAGTCTCATCGCCCTGCTCGGCTACCCGGACAGCGAGCTCCTCGGCAAACGCCTGGACCGCCTGTGGCGGAACGCCCCCCCGTCGCGCCTCCGCGCGCTGAGCACGCGACTGCAGCGCGGCGAGGCCTCGACCTACGAGCAGGAACTGCTGAAGGCCGATGGCGACGTCCTCACCGCGATCGTCACCGACGCGCCCCACCTCGACGACGGCGGCAGGCTGCAAGGGGTGATCCTGACCATCACCGACATCTCCGAACGCAAGGCGTCCGAGCAGCGCATCCACTATCTGGCGACCCACGATCCCCTCACCGGCCTCGCCAACCGCTCCAGCTTCCTGGACCAGCTGAACACCGGCATGCTGCTCGCGCTGCGCCACCGGACCCGCTTCGCGCTGCTCTTCCTCGACCTGAATCACTTCAAGGAGATCAACGACACCCTCGGCCACGCCGCCGGCGACACCCTGCTGATCGAAGCCGCCCGGCGCATGCAACACGCGCTGCGTGCCAGCGACCTCCTCGCCCGACAGGGCGGCGACGAATTCATGATCCTCCTCCACGGCGTCCACGCAAAGGACGAGGCCCGGCACGTCGCCGACAAGATCCGCCAGGCCGTCGACAAACCCTTCATCCTCGACGGCTTGGAACGCCACGTGTCGGTCAGCATCGGCATCGCCCTTTATCCGGACGACGGCCGGGACATCGAAACCCTCACCCGCCACGCCGACGCCGCCATGTACCGGGCCAAGCAGGCGGGCCGCCAGCCCACTCACAATGCCCAGCCCGGCACGCTCCCTGACACCTAGAATTCCCTCCCTTCGCCCGCCCCCTACCGGAGCCCCCATGTCCCGCCACACCAAGATCGTCGCCACCCTCGGCCCCGCCTCCTCCGACCCCGCCACCCTCGAACGCCTCATCCAGTCCGGCGTCGACGTGGTACGCCTGAACTTCTCCCACGGCAGCGCCGAGGACCACATCCGCCGCGCCGTCCAGGCGCGCGAGGCGGCGCTGCTGGCTGGCCGGCCGGTGGGCATCCTGGCCGACATGCAGGGCCCCAAGATCCGCATCGGCAAGTTCGAGGTCGGCAAGATCACGCTGCAACGCGATGCCGAGTTCATCCTCGATGCCCGCTGCGAGCTCGGCAACGGCCAGCGTGTCGGCCTCGACTACCGGGATCTGCCCCGCGACGTGAAGCCCGGCGATGTGCTGCTGCTCGACGACGGCCGCCTCAAGCTGGGTGTCGAGCGCGTCGTCGGCCACGAGATCCACACCCGGGTCAAGGTCGGCGGCGAACTCTCCAACAACAAGGGCATCAACCGCCAGGGCGGCGGCCTCACCGCGCCGGCCCTCACCGCCAAGGACATGGACGACATCAAGACCGCCGCGCAGATCGGCGTGGACTTCGTTGCGATCTCCTTCCCCAAAGGCTCGGCAGACATGTATATGGCCCGCCAGCTGCTGCGCGCCGCCGGCAGCAGCGCGGTGCTGATCGCCAAGATCGAGCGCACCGAGGCGGTCGCCAACCTCGAAGACATCCTCGACGCCTCCGACGGCATCATGGTGGCCCGCGGCGACCTGGCGGTGGAAGTCGGCGACGCCGCCGTGCCGGCCCTGCAGAAGCGCATGATCCGTGCCGCCCGCGAACGCAACAAGCTGGCCATCACCGCCACGCAGATGATGGAATCGATGATCCATAGCCCGGTGCCGACCCGTGCCGAAGTCTCGGACGTGGCCAACGCGGTGCTCGACGGCACCGACGCGGTGATGCTCTCGGCCGAGACCGCCTCCGGCAAGTTTCCGGTCGAGGTCGTCGAGTCCATGTCGCGGATCTGCCTCGAAGCCGAAAAATCCGCCGAAGTCACGATGGACCGGGACTTCCTCGACCGTGTCTTCGTGCGCATCGACCAGTCCATCGCGATGGCCGCGATGTGGACCGCCTACCACCTCAAGGTGAAGGCCATCGCCTCCCTCACCCAGACCGGCTCCACCGCGCTGTGGATGAGCCGCCTGAACAGCGGCGTGCCGATCTACGCGCTGACGCCGGAAATCTCCGCCCGCAACCAGATGACCCTGTACCGGGAGGTCTATCCGCTGCTGATGTCGCAGATCCACGCCGACCGCGACGTACTGCTGTGGGAAGCCGAGCAGATCCTCCTCGAGCAGGGCGTCGTTGATTACGGCGACCTCATCGTGCTGACCATCGGCGAACCCATCGGCGCCCCCGGCGGCACCAACACGATGAAGATCGTCCGCGTCGGCGACAGCCCCAAACCCGGCGTCGAATGAGCGGCATCACGCGGGCCGGCGTGCCAGGCGTTACATCTGCTGGCAAATCTTGCGCCCGGCGGGCACGCAGCCCCATGCCGACACGCTAGAATCCGCGCTTTCATGTCTATACCCGGCCGGGCCACCGGCCACCCGGAGAAAAACCATGCCTCTCGTTTCCATGCGTCAGCTGCTCGACCACGCCGCCGAAAACGGCTACGGACTGCCTGCGTTCAACGTCAATAACCTCGAGCAAGTCCAGGCCATCATGGAAGCCGCTGCAGAAACCGACAGCCCGGTGATCATGCAGGCCAGCGCCGGCGCGCGCAAATACGCCGGCGAAGCCTTCCTGCGCCACCTCATCGACGCCGCCGTCGAGGCCTACCCGCACATCCCGGTGGTCATGCACCAGGACCACGGCCAGTCCCCTGCCATCTGCCTGGGCGCGATCCGTTCCGGCTTTTCATCGGTGATGATGGACGGCTCCCTGATGGAAGACGGCAAGACCCCGTCCTCCTACGAATACAACATCGATGTCACCCGCCGGGTGGTCGAGATGTCCCACGCCATCGGCGTCAGCGTCGAAGGCGAACTGGGCTGCCTCGGCTCCCTCGAAACCGGGCAGGCCGGCGAGGAAGACGGTGTCGGCGCGGAAGGCACGCTGGACCACGCCCAGATGCTGACCGATCCCGACCAGGCCGCCGACTTCGTCCGCCAGACCAACGTCGACGCGCTGGCCATCGCCATCGGCACCAGCCACGGCGCCTACAAATTCACGCGCAAGCCCACCGGCGACATCCTCGCCATCGAGCGCATCAAGGAAATCAACGCCCGCATCCCCAACACCCACCTGGTGATGCACGGCTCGTCCTCGGTGCCCCAGGAGCTCCTCGAAATCATCCGCGAGTACGGCGGCGACATGAAGGAAACCTATGGCGTGCCCGTCGAAGAGATCGTCCGCGGCATCAAGTACGGCGTGCGCAAGATCAACATCGACACCGACATCCGCCTCGCGATGACCGGCGCGATCCGCAAGTTCTTCGTCGAGAACCCCTCCAAGTTTGACCCGCGCGAGTTCCTGAAGCCCGCCCGCGAAGCCGCCAAGCAGGTCTGCAAGGCCCGTTTCGAAGCCTTCGGCACCGCCGGCAACGCCAGCCGGATCAAGCCGATCGGCCTCGACAGGATCGCCGCCCAGTACAAGAGCGGCGCGCTGAACCAGATCGTGCGCTGAGCGGGCACTTCGCCCACCCGCGCAGGTCGAACCGGGGCCGGGATTTCCGGCCCCTTTTTTTGGAGCGCCCCCGATGGCCGTACCCTGGTCCGCACTGTTCAGCGCCATCCCCTGGACCGACGTGATCGCCAAGGCGCCCGACCTTGCACAGGGCGCACGCAGGCTGTGGCAGAAAGTCGGCCGGCGGGACGCCACGCCACCTCCCGACGTGGCCCCGGCCACCGCGGCGGCCATCCCTGCCGAAGCGCTCATCGCGGAGCTGGAAGACCGACTCGCCGAGCTCGCTGCCCGCCAGCAGGAGAGCACCCACCTGCTCGCCGAACTCGCCGAGCAGAACGCCGGCCTCGTCCGCGCCACCGAGGAACTCCGCCGACGCCTGCGCGCCCTGGGCATCGGCCTGGCCATCGCCCTGCTCACCGCCCTCGGCGCCCTCGTCCACACGCTGCTGGGCTGAGCCCCGCGCTGAACCCCCACCCCTTGCCATCCGCCCGGCCGGGGCGGCAATATGCCGGTCCGACACCGATCAGTGCGGCCGACTGCGCCGCACAGCCGCCCCATGCCCCCACCCCCCCGCTTCATCGAGCACGAACTGCG
>Ga0213919_1000087_pt1 | contig 48438 bp, 60 predicted proteins | sample McNCre317MG_FD_161056 | JGI IMG/M metagenome (GOLD analysis project Ga0213919, IMG submission 161056) | Freshwater microbial communities from McNutts Creek, Athens, Georgia, United States - 3-17 MG | ecosystem: Environmental > Aquatic > Freshwater > Creek | place: USA: Georgia | collected...
AGCGCGAGGACTCCGCGTCGATGGTCTGCACCGAGACGTTGACGGCGTTGCCAGACGCCCGCCCGTCCACGCCGCCCGGCCCGCCCATGCTGGCCACCTCGGCGCGGGACAGCACACGCTCTCCCTGCTGGAGGATGGCCAGGTGCTCGTCTTGCGACATGATGCCGTCGTGGTGGCGAGGGATGCCCACCCAGCCGCCGTCGTGCATGCGCCGCGTCTGGCCGCCTGCCTCAGCTGCGCTGATGCCGGCGCCGATGAGGTTGCCGAGCGGGGCGAGGAAGGCGCCCGCGCCGGGAATCATCGAGAAGATGGTGGAGAGGATGGAGCCAAACATTCGGCCCACGTCTACCTTTCCGCCCGACATCATCGACTGAATGGCCCCAGCGATGTTGGTGGTGATGGCCACGCCGATGCGCTCTGTGGCCTGCTCCCACGCCTTCTCGGCCTGGTCGGCCTCGTTCTGGAGGTCATCGCGCACCACAATCATCGAGTCGCCCAGCTTCTTGGTGTCCTCCGCCGACTCCTTGACGGCCTTGTCCCAGGTGCCAACGAAGTGCTTGCCGAACTCCTCGGTGTCCTTCTCCTGCTGCTTGCGGGCCTCTTGCCAGGCCTTCACGACGTCCTTGGCTGCGTTGCCCTCTGCCTTCGCCACCGCGTCGGCGTACTTGGCCGCCTCCTTGGCCCACTCCTCGGCCGCCTTCTTCTTGGCATCGAGCGCCAGCTTGTCGGCGTTGTTGTTGGGGTTGGACGAGGGCAGCTTCTCGGGACCAGCCGCCTTGGCAGCGCGCTCGCGGGCTGCGGCGCTGTTGGGGCCGACGTCGAAGCCCATGAACTCATCGCGCTCGGCCGCCGTCATCTCTGGCGGGAGGTCGTCATCGCTCCACCCGTAGGCGGCTTCCTTCGTGGCGTCGCGCCACCACTTCAGGGCGTAGGACACCTTCTCGATGATGCCCAGCTTCTGCTCCATCTCAACAATCGTCTCTCCGAAGCTCTTCTTGAGCTGCTCCAGCTCGGCCGCTGAGCGCTTCGAGGCGCCCACCAGCGTCTTGGCCTCGGTGTCGGCTGCGCCGCCCAGCTTGGCGTTGAGGGCCTCGACGTAGGCGGCGGTGTCCTTGGCGTGGTCGCCCGTCTTCACAATCTCGATACCGAGGGTGCGGAAGGCCTGCTTGGAGGTGTCGCCGGTGGCGATCATCTTCTCCGTGGCCTCGACGGCGTCCTTCCCGGTGCGCGCCGAGTAGTCGAGGAGGGCCTTGATTGTCTCGTTGATTTTGTCCGGGGCGACGCCGAACTGGTACAGCATCATCTGCATCTTCTCTGTCTTGATGTCGTCGGCGCCGTAGGACTTCTCCAGCGCATTCGCCTGCGCCTTGAAGGCCTCCGCCAAATCACCCGTCACCATCACCAGCTGCGCTTCAACCTGCTGCTGCTCGGCGTAGAGCTTGATGCTCTCCCTGGCCACCTCGAAGAGTTTCTCTCCGGCCGCCTTCACGATTTCGCCGAACTCGTGCCACTTCTCGGCGGCCTTTCCAGCCTCCTCGCCGGTGCGCTTGGCGAGTTGCTCGGACTCGTCACTCAGCTGGCGCAGGCCCTGCGCGGCCTCGCCCACGGCCTGCTGGCTCTGATTCTCCCCGGTGACTCTCAGCTTGACGTCAGCCATGTCGCCTCCTCTCTGCGGCCTGCACCGCCCAGATGATGTCGCGCTCCTGTTTGCACACCGCCAGCGCCTCCGCGTCCCGCGCCGGCCACTCGTCCCATACTCCACCCGAGAAGGGCGGCGCCTCGGGGTGCGCCGAGACGTGGAAGAAGATGTCCAACTCGCGAGCCACCTTCCGCATCACCTCTGCAGGGGACGCCGTCGCTACCTCGGCCTGAATGGCGAACTCGCCGTCCAGTCGAAAGCGCGGCTGCGGCGTGGCCTTGTCGTCGGGCGGTGGCTCGAAGCCGACGAAGCCGTGGCGCCTGTCCGTCTCCCACGCTACCGGCCTTCCGTCTTCGCGCTTTCCCGCTCGGCGCTCTGCGCGCGAGTACCAGAGACACCACCAGAGCGCCACGCGGAGAAATGCGAGAAGGTCCCTCCGAGAGAGTTGAACTCGGCGAGGGTATTCGTCAGCTCCACCAGATTAAAGAGGCCAGGCGTCGAGAAGCACAACCCCACGTACTTCTCCAGCGTGTCGACGGGCTGGCCGTCCACCACCAGCGGCTCAGCCCCGAGGCGTACGTACGACTCCAGCGCCTTCGCAGTCGGGGCCACCGAGGCCTCCGGCGTCTCCTTCATGGCCTCACGGTGGGCCATGCCGAAGGCCTCAAGCTGCGCCTTCGACAGGCCACTGGCCAACTCCAGGTAGAAGCGTCGCCCGGCCGGAAGCTCCAGGTTGTCGCCAAGGTGGGGCTCGAATCGCTCCCACCGGTACGTCCGCGTCAGGGTCGGCATGGGCGTCTCCTACGTGAGGACAATCGAGAACATGTCGTTGTTGCTGTCGCGGATGCGGAAGCTCAGGTCCACGATGGCCACGTCGTTGGGCGAGTCAGGCACCTTTGGCGCCACCACTTCGCAGTTGGGCGCGGCCAGCGTCACGATGCCGCCGACGCCAGAGCCCTGCGCGATGGACACCGCGAGATTCTTGCGCTGCACCGCCTTACCCAGCATCGACACGTCGCTGGTGGACTTCAGCAGCACCTTCGCCGACAGGCTGGCCTCGTACCTGGACTCCTTGAAGCCCTGCACGTAGGCGCTGCCCGTCTCGGCCGCACGAAGTGCCAAGCCCGTCTTCAAGTCGAACTTCCAGCCGAGGCACGGCACGGCCACGCCGTCGATGCTGACGGTGGCGGTGGCCTCGCTGATGGGGCTGCCGGTGTAGGCAATGCCGGTGGGAATGTACGGCTGAAGCGGCACTGCGCTGTGCGCCACGCCGGTGCTGCCGAGTTGGGCGCGCGCGATGGTGGTGGAGGTGCTGCCGTAGCCGACGTCGCTGCGGTTGGCGATGAGGATGATTTCCGACTCGATGAGGTAGTACCCCGCGTCGAGGCGGTAGGACTCTTCGGCGGTGTGCGTCAGCGTGGTGACGACGCCGGAAGCCAGAGTGACGGACAGCAGGTCGCCGCGGGTGTACTTGCCGATGCCCTGACCGGAGAACTTCGCCTCCACCTCCTTGTCGCCGCCCTCGAGTGACATCTGGCCGACGACGCACCCACGCAGCGTCTCGCTGAAGTACGTCGAGGGCGCGACGCCCAAGAGGCGCGTCAAGCTGGCCGACGCGAAGTCGCCCGACTCGATGGGCGTGGCGCTGGGCGAGATGGTGACGTTGGTGGCCGCGTTGACGGTCTGCTTGAGGCCGGCGGCCTTGTAGAGCACCGCCTCCAGCGGCACCGCGTCGACTGCGCTGCGGCTCTTCAGGGTGGTGCCAAGGGTGAATGGGAGGGGCTGGTAGCGGCCCTGCACCCAGCCGGTCTGCATCCCGCGGCTGATGGCCCTGTCCTTCTTGGCGCGCACCACCGGATTCTCGGCGCCGCCGAGGTCCACCTTGGTGAACTCTCTGGCCTGGGCCGCGTAGGCGGCGACGTTGGCGGGGGTGGGAGTGGTGCCGAAGGTCGTCTCAGACACAGCGAGGAGTCGGAGGTCCCAACTGTTGATGGGGTTCGTTGCCATGGTTCAAGCTCCTGCAGGTCGCGCGAAGACTCGCGCAGTGATTGTGAGTGAGGCCGTGTCGTAGAGTACGTTCTCGCCTTTGAAACTGAAAGCCTTGCCGGGGATGAAGACGTTGGTAACCTGCACCAGCATCACGTCGCCGAAGCCCTCGTGGCCGGCGTAGCGGCCCCGCAGCGTGTGCAGCACCTCTCGCACCGCACGCACCACCATCGACACGCCCTCGCGGCTGCGGTGGGTGCCCATTCCAAGCTCAGGCTTGAAGCAGAGAATGGGGATGGTGACGAGGTACTCGTACCGGCGGAGCGGCTCAATCTGGACAGACTGCCTCTCGTCGAGGATGAGCCAGAAGGCCTGCCCAGTCTCAGGCGAGGCCATCGGCCAGCCGTCCATCACCCCGGCGTTGGTGGGCGCCACGAGGGCGCTGTAGAGCACCGTCTCGCCGCCGGGGCTCCAGCCGAGGATGAGGTTGGCTCCAGTGGTGTCGGCGAGGGCACAGACGACGCTGGGGGCGTCCTGCGCAGGCTTTGCGCTGGCCGTGAGAATCACCCGCCCATCCCTGTCGAAGGTAGCCACGAGGCCCGGCGGACTGGCGCTGTTGATGTCGAAGGCGACCTGGGCCGCAGTGCGAGTGCCGGCTGTCATCGCGCAGGTGGTGGGCGACGATCCGTCCCTGTTGATGCCCAGCTTCAGCGAGGTGGCGGCAGGGAAGGTGAAGGGCTCGACGTAGGCAGACTTCAGCACCGCGGGCCGCAGGGTGTTCAGCTCCGCCACCTTGGCCGGCAGGAACATCAACAGGTGCTCTCTGATGGCCTGCACCGCGATGTCCTCGTAGCCGAGGCCGTCTGAGGTAGCCGCAGCACCAGCCACCGGGTAGGGCCAGCCAAAGCCGCCGCTGTACTGCAGAGGGTAGGCACCGGCCGGCGCGTCGAGGCGGTAGGCCACGCCGGTGGTGAGGTCCGACGCCGACGGCGTGAAGACGTAGAGGCCAGTTGTCGGCGAGGTGATGGCCGGCGGCGTGCGCGCGTTGAGGCTGGCGTCCTCGTAGACAGGCAGCGTTGGGGCTGCGCCACTCCACAGTGCGCCTTGGTTGTCTTCCAGCTCGATGCAGCCGAAGGGGGCGCCTGGGACAAACTGCGCCCCGTAGGTGCGCCTCGGCATGAGCTGCAGCGCACCTCCCACGTCGTTGTCGATGAGGTAGACGACTCCGCGCGCAAGGTCTGCGTCTGGAATCCAGAAGGAGAAGAGGCCGCCGCCGAGGTTGAGGATGGTGGGCTGCGCCAGCGCGGTGCCGTCCCGCAGGCCGTAGAAGAGCCACGCAGGTGTCGCCGATGGCGCGGGGGTGCCATCACCAGTCTCGACCAACCACGGTGGTAGGAGCACGGCCATCAGGGCACCGGGTCAGGAGCCAGAACGATGTCTGGCAGTGAGTCGAGATGGGCCTTGAACTGGGCCTGCTTGGTGGCCGCGAAGTCGGCCGGCGCCGCCGCGTCTTGCGCGTCCCGCTTGGCCAGCCACTCCTGAAGCACGTTCACGGCGTCGCCGATTTGCACGCGCATCTGCTCGCGAGTGGTGGCCGCCTTGACTGCGGTGATGAGATCCTTTGCCGACTGTCTGCCGATGCCCATTTCAGCACTCCTTCGCTTCGCCGTTGGTGATGAAGCCGTGCCACGCACAGCCGCCGACGCGCAGCACACTGGGCGTCAGCGTCAGCGTTTCGAGCGTCTCACCCGTGCGCTGCCAGCCGTGGCGCGGGTCGTCGTCGGGCGGTGGCTTGCCGTCGAGAGGGTTACGGAAGGGCACATAGAGCTGGCCCTGGCAGTTCGGCCGGCCGCCGCATGGACAGTTGAGCGCGAGGCCCACGCCGGGGCGAAAGGCGATGGGCTCGCCCGTCTTTGAGTTGAAGACGCCCTCGCCGCCGTAGCCGAGGAAGTGCGCTTCGAGGTCGATCAGCTTCATAAGAGGCCACCGACCTCCCACGCAAAGCAGGTCGCCGCCGTCGCGTTGGCGGTGCAGCTCGCGGTGAAGCTCCCCGCCGCGCGCGTGGTGACCGCGAGCTCCTTGCACGTCGTGTCGCGGCTGAGCGGGGTGATCTGAACGAAGCTCGAGGCGGTGGCCAGCGAGTTGGTGATGACCGCCGAGCTCGCACCGATGGCGATACAGCTGATGCCGCGCGGCTTGTTCACCGTGGCGGCTCCAGGGGTTCCGCTGGTGTCGGTACCGGCGGCGCTCTGGAGGCCGTTGGTAGCAATGCGGAAGGTGTTCCCGAAGGTGCCAGATTCAGAATACGTAATCTGCGAGGTGTCGAGCGTGAGCGCGGTCGTGCTCCACTTCAACGAGGTTCCTACGGTGTTGTTGATGCCGAGAGACCCAGAGGTGCCGGCGCCCAGAAGATTAAACCCTCCGTTCGCGCCCTTTCTGATCTGAAGCGCCGGTACCTCTGTCCCACCGATTCCGGTGCTTACCTGCAGAAGTGTCGCCCCGGCGTTGACCGTGCCGTCGGCGACGCTCGTGCCCATGGTGTTGAGCACGTCGGTCGCGCCGGAGCCCAGGCCGTTCGGCCCGGTGAAGGTGTTCCCGGTGGTGGTGACGTTGATGCCGCCGGTCAGCGTGGTGAGGCTCGCCGTCGTCGTAGTGAAGCTGATCGATGGGTTGCCGGGCCCGTAGTAGCTCGTCGTGCCGCCGCCGCCGGCGTTGTAAATCAACGCCTTCAAGACTCCGGCGTTCGACCAGCCGATGCCGTTCGCGCCCCAGCGATACCAACCCATGGTGGGGTCAGACGAGAATGAGTAGCTCGGGAGAGCCGCGGTGCCGTCTGTCGCTCTGATGCCTGCGTCGGCGATCAGAATCCCCTGCACTGTCGCCCCGCCGTCGACCCAGAGCGGGCCAGCGATCCCAGACTGAAGCACGACCCCGCCGTCGAACACCTTGAGGCCCGCGAAAACCTGCTCCCCCGGACCGATGCTGACGACTCCGCGGCGCACCTTCGACGCGTCGGGCGGAGGAGAAGGCATCGGGTCGGCGTGCGCCAGGAGCGCGACGAGGGCGACCATCAGGACGACGAGGCCGCCGGCGATGGCAAGGCTGCGACGAAAAGCGGGGCTCATTCGGACTCCAAGAGGTCGGCCGCGTCGGCCGCGCGGAAGGCGTCAACCACGCCGAGCTGCAGCGCCTTCACCATGTCGGCCTGGAACTTCTCGTCGAAATCCAGAGGCGGACGGGCCGCCATTCGCCCGGTGCCGAGCTGATGAAAGGATGCGTAGGGCACCCCGATGGTGCCGAAGTTCATCGCCTCGTGCGTGTACTCGCGCAGTGAGTTGCCGCCGCTGCCGGTGAGGGCCTGCTTCAACACGCCCTCGCGCTCAAGGATGGGCTTGCCGGGGTAGTGCTGCTGCTTCCATGCGGCGTACTGAGGCGACAGCGCAGCCCACTTCCCAGCAACGGGACCAGCCCCCTCCGCGGAGAACTGGCGCTTCTCGGCTGCCTCAAGTGCCGGGATGAGACGCGGGAAGATGAACTCGCCAACCTGCTCCAGCTTCGCGCCTGCGCGTTCAACCGCCGCAGCGAGCGAGTGAATGGTGTGGCTCTTCCCGTTGGAGCCAATCTCCCACTCCAGCTTGAGAGCGACAGTCACAGGCCATCGCTCTTTCGGAAGGGAGGGATGACGTCCGACGCGAGGGTGGTATCGCCGGCGTCGAGGTTGAACTCATCGATGTGCGTCGAGGGGCCTACGCCGTCCTCGCCGGCCAGCGCAGTGACGCCTGAGCCGAGGGCCGCGATGCCCTGCACCTCGATGGCCTTGAAGCGGGCCTGGGTGTCGCGCTCCAGCTTCTTGGCCCACTCCGGGTCCACGCCCGTCATCACGTTGATGAGTTCGCAGGCCGCCATCATGTGGATGGTCTTGCTGCACCACAGGTAGGCCGCCGAGGTGGCGTCCGTGATGCTGCTGCCGTTGATGTTCTTCGACGTCAGCGCGCCGTCGAGATCCGACGCCGCCCACAAGATGCGCGTGGTGACGGTGGAGAGCGTCGGGCTGCTGTTGGTGCTGAAGCGGTTGGCCTGGGGGAAGAACTGGTCGTGTAGCGTGTCAGCGGTGACGCCGAACGTGGCCGGGGCTGGCATGGAACCCCCTCACTGAATCGCCCAGATTTGGCAGGTGATGGCGGCGCTGCCGCAGATGGACAGCGTGGTTGTGGTGTCCTTGATGAACATCGTCCCAGCCACGAGGTTGGTGACAGGCTGCCCGTAGGCCGCGTTGCCGATGGCCGTGGAGCAGGTGCCCCCCGGCGTGATGAAGCCCGCCGCGTTGCAGACGTAACGGATGGCCAGCACCTTCTGGGCTCCCGCGTTGATGGTGAAGGGCGCCGCGGTGCTGGCGTTGGTGGTGCTGGCGCCTGCGCCCGAGACGATGACGCCGAGGTTGGCGGGCTCACCATAGATGCCGAGGGTGGCCTGCAGGTCGCTCCCAGGCCGCGCGTGGGCGACCTGAGAGACGACCAGCGAGGCGAAGGCAACGGCCAGGGCCAGCAGGAAGGTCTGAGTGAGCCTGGACATGGGACCCCTTACTGCGTGGAGAGGACCAGCACGTTGAAGGAGGCAGCGGCAGGGTCGTCCGCGGTGCCGGCCGCGCAGTGGCGGACCTTCACGGTGTCGGCCGCCGAGACGTAGCAGGAGAAGGTCGAGTGCAGACCAGTGCCCGCGCCGCTGATGGTGGTGGGAGCGCCCACGAAGCAGGGGTCGCCAGTCTTCGCGCCAGTCACCGTCACGCCCGTCGAGTCTTCACAGGTGATGGTCACCGAGGCGAAGTTGAAGGAAGAGAGGGTGCCGTACAGCGCGTTGGTGAGCTTGTTGGTGGACGTCTTGAGGCCAGTGGCCCCAATCCAGAGCCCGCCCTTGAAGGCGTGAGGGCTCTCGACGATGAAGACGTTGGCGGCGAGCGCGATGCCGGCGAACAGCGCCAGCGTCAGGCCGCCGATGAGTGCGAGCTTCTTCACTTGGACACCGCCTTGCCCTTGAGCGCAGCCTGCTTCGCGGCCTCGCCGGCCTTCTCGGCCTCGAACTCCAGCTTGCTGATGAGGCAGTCGCTGTGCTTCGCGGCTTCCTTGGGTTCCATCTCGATGGCGTCGCCGACGCCGAGCCACTTGCCGTCGACCTTGAAGCTGCCGTGAGTGATGACGAACTGAGCCATGTGCGTGTCTCCAGAAGAGGGGCCCCAGACGAGCGGCCCCGAGGTGGTTCACCGGGTATCGCTTACGCGACCACGGTGCGCAACAGGTAGCCCGCGGCGAACTTGGTGGACGAGGACGACTCCACCATGCCGGGGGCCAGGGCCCACTCAGAGCCGACCTGAACGAAGCGGGCCGGGCCGGCAGGGCCCATGCGCTTCGGGTCGGGAGTGACGGTCACCCAGAACGGCGAGTCCATCAGCGCCATCACGCCGAAAGACACATCCTCCAGCGCGACGCTGGGGTTGTACTTGAAGAGCACCACGTTGTCGGCGCCGTAGAAGCCGCCCAGCGACTCCGCGATGCCTTCCAGCTTGGCCGAGTAGCGGCCGGTGCTGATGAAGAGGTGGTCGACGCCGAGGTAGGCCTGCACCAGCTCCTGTGGCACCGGGCCCGCCTTGGTGTACATCGTGCGGGTGCGGAGGTTGGGGGACGTCTGCAGCTTCCTGAAGCACGCGATGTCCATCACGATGGCGTTGCAGGGGGTGACGCCGCCGCCGATGTAGTTTCGCACGGCCTCCTGCGCGGTGATGATGTCGGCTTCGGGGTCGCCACCGGCCTCGTTCCACCGGCTGCCCGAGGCGATGGCCGAGGTCAGCGCGGTGGGGTAGTTGGCGGTGTTGGTCACCAGCGCGGCGGCCTGATACTCGCGGCCGATGAGAATCTGGTTGGTGATCTGCTTGATCTTGCGCGCATCGCCGAGCAGCGACTTGATGTCCGCATCGCGCTCATCGCGGGGGTTCACCCAGCCGCCCAGCTTCTTCTCCTTGAGGGAGACGTTGCTGGCGAAGAGCTGCTCGTCCACCGTGTCGGGCTCAGCCATCGTGCCCTTGTCGATGTTGACGAGCTTCAGCTTGCTCAGGTCGACTTGGTAGAACTTCTTGTCCGCCTTGTCGACAGGCTTCGGGGCGAAGAGCTTGTCCGCCACATAGGCGGAGGCGTCCACCATGAAGTCGAAGGCGATGTCTTCCTGCGGGGTGCGAGTGACGAATGCTGAGCGGTCGTAAGGCATGAGAGTGTCCTTTCAGGAGGGAGGAGAAGAGGGCTTAGACGTTGGCCGGGGCCTTGAGGTTGGGGACGCAGAGGCGGACCTTGATGACGTCCGACCCGGCCGCTGCCTGCTCAGTGAGGCCCACCGACACCGCGGTGGCACCAGCCGCCACGGCAATCTTGCCGCCGCCGCCGCCGTCGGGCATCACCTGGGAGCCGATGGTGGCGATGGCCACAGCGGTGGTGAGAATCTTCGCCACGCCGCTGGTCTGCACCTGCACCTGCTCGCCAGAGGCGACGGTGTTCAGCGCCACGCCGATGGCCACGTCAGTGATGGCCGCGGTGTTGATGACCTGCCCTTCCGTCGAGTCCATCTTGACGAGGGTGTTGGCTGCGATGGACGCGCCCGCGATGTACGTCGCGACGTGTCCGGTTTCGAGGTTGGGGGCTGCGAAGTAGGTGGCGACCATTGTGGTGGGTCCTTTGCGTGAGGTGAAGGGTGGGGGTTACTTGCGGCCGAAGGCGATGGCAGCGAGCTGAGGGTTGAGGCGGTACGCCATCTCGTTGGCGGTGGAGAAGTCGACCTTCTCCTTCTTCACGATGTCGGCGGAGATGGCCTTCAGCTTGGCGTGCGCGCTGACCTGGGTGTCGGTGGCCTCTTCGCCAGTGATGCCGACCTCAGACAGCATGGGGGCCTTGGGCATCGCGTTCAGCACGGTGAAGAAGATGGCCGCGCCCTGCTTGCGCGCATCAGCCACCATCTCGTCGGCCTTGGTGGCCACGACGCCGCGGGACAGCGCGAGGGCGCGCAGCTCCTTGAGCTGCATCTCCACCTTCTCGGCCTCGACCTTGGCCTGGGCCATCTTGAGGGTGGCGTTCTCCTTCTCCAGCGACTCGACGCGGGAGAGAGTGGGCGCGAGCGCCATCTTCACGGCCTCATCGACGGTGGCCGCCATCTTGGCCTTGGCCTCGTCGCCGTCGGGCTCGCCGGCAGGCTTGGGCGGGAAGGCCTTGGCGAAGGCCGCCATGGCGGTGTCCTCGTCGGTGTTCTCAGGCAGGTTCAGTGCGGCACAGACGGCGGCGAAAAGCTTGTTCATGGTGTGAGTCTCCTTGGGGGTGCGAGTCGCCGCGACAGGCGGCAGGTCCATCAGGAAGGGGTCGTTGAGAAGGGCGCCGCCGTAAAGCGTGGGGCCCTGTCGGCCGCCACTCATCACGTCGAGCGCATCAGGGTGGAACTCAGGCGAGAAGAACTGCAGCTCCTTGCGACCGATGCGCCCGCGGGCTTCCTCGGTCCAGTCGAAGAGTCCTTCCAGTTGGCCGGTGGCGCCGATGCGCAGGTCGATGATCCACCCGCTGGCAACCTTCTCTTCACGCGGCAGGTCGTCGGTGCTGTTGCCGCGGTGGAAGTAGTCCACCTTCAGCTTCGGCGCCCCCACCTTCTTCCAGTTCTCCAGCATCGCGGAGAAGAAGTCCTTGTCGAGCGTGATTTCTCCGCCCGGCATGTCGCTGCGGTAGCGCGTGGTGTCCGCAGGGAAGATGGGGTTCCACTTCGGCGCGCCGTCATCGCCCGCGGTGGCTGGCGACGTGGTGAAGCGAAAGCGGGAGGGGACCTTCACAGTCGGGAAGATGTCACCGACACGCACAGCCAGTCAAGTGCGACAAAGACAGTCAGTGCGTGTCGCAAACGTTTGCGCCTACCGCCTGAAGAGGAAGGCCAGCATCAGCCCGGCCAGCAGGCCGATGAGGGTGAGCGTCGCGAAGAAGCTCACCGCCATCACCAGCCAAGCCTCATCACTCTTGCGGAGTCGCACCGGCTGCCTCTGCCCTGGCCTGCTCGCCGCGGCGAGCCCACTCCGCCTCGACGCCCTCGAACAGGTCGAAGGCCTTGGTGACTGCGTCGTTGATGGAGCCGCCGGCAGCCATCAGCCGCGAGGCCATGCCGCAGATGGTCATCTTGTCCTGCTGGGCGAACATCTCCAGCTTGGCCATGTGCTGCGCGTTCATCTGGGCGAGCTGGGCCTCCTGCTCCTTGGCTGCGCGCAGCCCGTGGAGAATCTGCCCGCCACTGAGATGCTGCTGTCCGTTGCGTCCGCTCATGGTGTCCCCTTCGACTTGGCGTGGCGAAGCTCCAGGCGCTTGGAGATTTCGGCGTCGCTCGTCTTCACCCGCAGGCGCTTGGCCTGCTCGGCCACCCAGTAGACTGCGATGCGGTGCTTGTCAAAGCCCGACATGCCCTTGCCTCGCTGTTCGCCGAGGACCCAGCCCTCGTCGCACAGCTCGTCGAGGGTGACTCTGGCCTTGCGCGCCCTGGCGCCCCAGACGTCCACGAAGAGATCGAGGAGAACCACTGCGAGGATGACGAACAGCGTGATGCGGTCGATGGTGTCCATGGTGTCTCCTATTCGAACCAGCCCGGACAGGCGCAGTTGATGGCAAAGATTTCTGAAGCGGTGGCCGTCTGGGCTTGTAGTGCGCGAATGCCGACCTGGAAGTGCTGGCCGCTTTCGGTGATGAAGTCGGGGTCAAAGGCCAGCGAGGCGTCGTGAATCGTTGGGCCTGCGCCGATTGCCGCCGACGCCGCGAGTGAAGAGAAGCCGAAGAAGACGGGTCGGGGTCCCCATGCCGAGGGCGCCGCAGTGCCGCCGCCGAACGTGTCTGCCGTAGCCAGCGTCGTCGCGCTTGAGTTGCTCGCCCACCACTGGAGCCCAAGGGCCGTGGCTGGCTGTGCGGCGCCCGCCACCGTGAAGCCGCACTTGATTGACGTGACGTGCAACTGAAACCCGGTCGGCACCGTGTAGTCGAAGAGGATGTAGTCGCCGTTGGCGGCCGTCGTCGGCGTGATGTTCACGAGGCCACAGAGCGTTGTCTCGCTGGCCGTCGTGGTGGCCGTCAGCGTGCGCGTGGTGGGCGCAGTCGAGGCCGTCCAGTTGGCGGTTTTCGCAAACGTGTTGGCCGCGCCTGCGACTGCGGGGCCCTGAATATTGAGGCGGCCCTGGCTGCTGACCATCTGTCGCGAGTAGTCGCGGCTCAAGTCAATCACATCTTGCAGCACCGTCACGTTGTAGAGTTTGAAGGTGGGCGCGGTGGCTGGCGTGGTGCCGTTCAGCACACGGGCGAAGACGGGCACCTTGTTGGCCACGAAAGGCACGCCCGTGCCGAGCTGGGCGATGGTGGCTACGATGGTGTCGTCAACGTAGAAGACGCACTCGTCGTACTTGAGCGCCACATAAAGCGTGTGCATCACGTTGGCGCTCGGGGCCGTCAGCGCAGCCGACTGTAGTTGCGTGCCGTTTGTAAACAAATACGCGCGGAACTCTCCAGCAGTATTCCACCTGAAGAAACACCCGTTGCTCGCTTCCGTCGCTGCCGCCGCGTCGCTGAAGCCGAAGTCGATTTGCTCCTGCGCCTGTCCGGTGAGGTTGCGCACGAAACTCGTCATCGCCACGACTGGGCTTTCTCCCTGCCCAACGTTGAAGAGTTTGCGGCTTGCGATGTTTGCTGTGGCGGCGGCAGTGGTGATGCTGCCCGAGTTGAGCCAGAGCCCATTGGCCACCGAGACGGTCAGGGCCATTGAGCCCGCGTAGGCGCCGCTTGCGGTCCAGACCATGGTGTTGAGTGTGGTGCCCTCAAAACCATCAAAAAACAGCTGGGTGGGCTGCCCCATCTTCAGGTAGCCCTCGGTCACGTCGATGCTGTCGCCCTCCTTGTCATTGACCCACACCTTTCCGGACTTGTTGCTGTCCACGGTCATCAGGTTGGTGTCGGCGCCCGACTTGATGGGCATGCCCTGGGCGAGGGCGGTGGTGCTCAACAACAGGGCGAGGGCGGCGAGGCGCATGGTCAGGCTCCGGTGCAGGAGAAGTGGAAGGTGCCCGACAGCCCCACGTAGTGCGGGTCGTAGGCGTAGAGGGTGAAGCCGGTGGCATTCACGAGGTCCGTCACCATGAAGGACATGCCAGCCACCAGGTGGACCTCGGCGGTGTTGGCGGCAGAGGTACTTGAGGCCCACTGCGGCGAGCAGACGACCTTGCTGGTGGGCGTCACCCACGTCTGCCCGGTGACGATGGTGGAGGCCACCGGGCCGTTGAACGTCACATCCACGCCGACGACGTTGGCGCTGCCCGAGCCGCCGCCCGAGATGGTGCAGTCCGTGCGCGTGGCCCCGGCGTTGTCGACGCACGCAACACCCGCGCCCGTGAAGTTGATGGTGGTGCGAGCGGTGAGTGGCGTGGCCTCATCCTGCACCGTGGCGTACCCACCACCCGACGACGAGCCTGGGCCGGGAGAGAAACCGGAGAGCAGCATCAGCAGGAGTAGGTCGAACATGGTGTGCCTCAGTTGAATTCGAAGACGCAGACCGTCTGCGTGCCACTTCCTGCGATGCAGTCAATGACGCCCGTGTAGACGGCGCCCGTGTCCTGACTCCACGCCGCCCCGGCTCCGAAAGGCATGTTCGAGGTGGTCGCTGTCGCGCCGAGTTTGCAGTACACGCGGTCAGTGTTGGCCTCTGACGCCTTGACGCCGTAAGCCTTGCGGCTGGCGTTGCTGGCGAGGACGGTGGTGCTCGTTGAGACGCTGGTGCAGGTGCCGGTGTTGTTGGCCGAGGACACCGTGCGCGGTGTGTCGCTGGTGCTGCTGGTGCCGGTGAGCGTCGTCGAGGTGAGGCTGACGGGCACGGCCGAGGCGCGCAACTGCGCATCGGTGAGCGGTCCGGTGACGGCAGTGGATGGCGCCGAGTCGACGACGACGTGGAGGTTGGTGCCCGTGGCCTGCCCCACCGTCATGGTGCCGGTGCCAGCATTGGCGGTGACGGTGCCAGAGACGGTGGCCGACAGGCTGGAGTCGCTGGAGACAGTCACCCGAGGGATGCCTGCGCCACCGACGCCCGTGCCCGTGGCCACTGCGCTGCCGCCGAACTGGGCGACGTTGGTGGAGGCGTTGGCTGGTGGGCTCGTCGTCACCGTGCCGCTCACTGGCTGAGTCGCCTGCCAGAAGGTGCCTGTGACTGCGTTGCTCCAGCCGGGTCCCTGTATGACGTAGAGCGACTTGTTGGCGTCCACCTTCGCCGGCTGCATGTTGGCCCCATCAGTGAAGCCCGCCGCGGTGCCCTGTCCTGGGAATGCCGCACCGTAGGTCGATGCGGTGCCGCCGCTGCCAGCGCCGGCGACGATGTTCACCCGGAGCGCCCGGTTGGTGCTGTCGGCCGGCGCGGTGAGGGCGCCCGACGACGAGTCGAGGAAGTTGTAGATGTTGGTGTAGCCGCCGTCGAGGGTGGCCTGCCCAGAAGACGAGCCGCCCCCACCACCACCCGAGCAGTTGTCGCATGTGACGGCCCAGGCGATGCCGCCGTCGAGGGCGCGCCCCTGCTTCACTACCGTGGGGGCACTTGGCTGCGCGAGGATGACGAGGACGAGGGAGAGCATGGTTCACCCGAGGGAGTAGGTGTGCTTGTCGGAGACGATGACGTTGCCACCTGCCCCTGAGTAGCGCGCCATGATGCGGACCTGTCGGAGCTGCGAGGCCTCGACGAAGAAGGGGCGCTCCTCACCATCGGCGAGAGGCGCGAAGAGCTGGCCCTCGTTGACGCCCACCAGCGGGAACGGACTGGAGCTGCTGCCCCACCTGCTCTCCAGCCACACCACAAGCGTCTGCCCGTCGCCGCTGACGTTCTTGATGGTGCCGTCGTAGCCACCCGCCTTGATGATGGTGTTCCAGCCGCTGATCATCGTGTCGGTGTTGTTGCAGTGAATCGACACGCCGTCGTGGATGACGTGCTCTGAGATGAGGCCGCCTGTCATCGCCATGGCTCAGTCCTCCGAGTCGTCGTCGGCGCCCTTGGGGATGTAGACGAGGACGCACCTGCAGTTGCCTCCGCCGTCGCAATCCTTGTTGGGAGGCAGCATCGCATCGTGCTCCGCGGAGTCGAAGTCGGCCTCCTCTCCGTCCATGTCCTCGCACGCGCCGCAGGTGTTGCCGTCGAGGATGGCGCTGTACTGCACCCTATCCACGCCTCCCAGCATGGCCGCCGCCTCGTTGCGCCCGATGTTGTAGACCTTGGTGAGGGCGGTGCCTGCGTCGGTGCGGAAGGAGGCCGTGTCCATCTGGTCCGTCATCACACGCGACACCACGTCCGTCTCATCGCCATCGGTGCGCAGCGCGTCGATGCCCTCCTGCTCAAGCTGCCCGTGAAGGCGGCCCACCATCTTCCGTAGCAGGGCGTCCTTGATGTTGTCCAGCACGTCCTGGGAGTCGACGTCCTCAAGGTCCTCGTTGGCGAAGCGGGCGACGGGGGCCATCGACTGATCGCCGAGGGCGCGCTTCTCGGCCACCTTCTGGGCCTTGCCCTTCTGCAGCTCCGCCCGCACGTTGCGCTGGCCCTCTGCCCGGCCCGCTTCAACGAACTGGTCGACGAGCTTCTTGATGCGCGTGGTGTCGAGCGGCAGCGAGGCGAGCGCAGCAGGGTTGCCCGACAGGATGGCCTCATGGATGAGCGGCGCAGCGCGAGTCAGCATCGCCATCACCTCTGGCCTCACTGCGCGCTCAAAGTCCTTGCGTGCGGTGTTGAGGAAGTAGTCCATCGACTGCAGGTCGAGGACCTTCTCCGCCGGGCGAAGCGGGCGGCCTGGGGCGAAGCTCATCTTGGTGGGCTTCTTCTGCGGAAAGTCCCCAGTCGGCGGCTTTGGCCCCGCCTTCTGGGTAGCCGAGCCTGGAGGGGGAGGGAGGCCCGGGTTCTCTTTGCCTGTTGCAAACGGCTGCAACTGAGGCGGCGTTTTCTTGGCGATCTCTTCGTCGCGATCTGACTGTTCGATTGGGGCGAGGCCGATGTCCTCGCGGAACTTGTTCTCGTCGTCGAGGGTGATGGTGAGGGCGCCTGCAGCCACGAGCGACTGGGCCGCCTGGGCCTTCTCCAGTGGGTTGATCTGCGACTTCTTCGGACTCACCTTGATGCGCGGGTAGCCCGGCTGTGGCCCCCAGTTTGGCTCGATGAGCTTGCGCCCGAGGCCGGTGTACGGCCTGTCGCCGGTGCCGTTGAGCGTCGACTCAACCATCGAGATGACGGCCTGGACGTAGCTCATCGCGGTGTCGCTGTGGACCTGCCCAACCGCCCGAGAGCCGCTGCCGCTGCTGCTGCCGAGCATCAACTGTTGCGCACCGAGCTGACGGAGAATGAGGTTGCCGAGGCCGTTGTACACCTCAAGAACGTGGTTCTTGTCGGCGCCGCCGCTGAAGATCCACTTCATCTCCCAGCCACGAGGGAGCACCATCGACATGTTCTCGTGGTAGACGGCGTTGGCGAGGAGCTTCTCCAGCTTGCGGCGCGCCTTGGTTGACAGGTCTGGAGACTTGTCGTTCTGAGCCTGCACCGTTGGGATGCCGGCAGCCTCGCGCGTCATGCTGATGCCGATGAGCTTGGCGAGCTGCTCTCGAATCTTGGCCAAGTACCAGACGGCCCGAGTGAAGGGGACGCCGCGGTAGTTGTCGCCGGCCCGCTTCCAACTGCAGAGCAACACCTTCCACGCAGGCAGCACGATGTCGCTGCGGAAGGTGGATCCCTGTTGGCCGATTTGAATGATGGCCTCCAGCTCGCGCGACTGGTCGAGCGGGTCCACTGCTTCCTTCCAGCCGAGGGTGGGGTGGACGGACACGGGCAGACGCTCTGCCAGCTTGCGCAGCACGAAGCCGCTGCCGCTGGGCAACGTCTCGTGCTCGCCAAGGCCCAGCACCACCTCGTGGATGGAGTGGCCGTAGGTGAGGGCGCCGCGGCTCATCTGGTCGAGCAGGTCGGGCCACCGAGGGGCCACGTTCTCCAAGATGTTCCAGCGCACGAAGTCGGCCTGGGCCTGCGCCAGCTTCTCGTCTGGGTGGTCGGCGTAGGGCTCGACCTCCACGTTGGCGTCGCGGATGGGGGAGCAGATGAAGTCGAGGACGGCCGAGATGTCTGGGTCCGTCTGGGCGATGCGCTGCCACTCGCCCCACGTCCTGCTCCCGGCGGTGCCGAAGGCTGTCTGGTGGATGAGGCCGGTGTTGGCCTCGACGAGTGGATCTCCCCACCAGTTGGTGGTGCCGCTGATGCCGAGGGCCTTGATGGTGGTGGCCGTCTTGGGCACCTCAACCTTAGCGCCGGGTATCAGCGCCGGGGTGTAGCCTGAGCCAACGGAGAACTTCGTCGAGTTTCGCGCGCTCCGTCGCTTGGCCATGGCGCGAAAGTCTCACTCCAACCCACTGCTGGTCAAGTTCAGCTTACAGATCCAGCCCCGCAAGACCAGTGCGTCGCGTCGCTCTTCTGGGCCTACTGCGCACATCCTCGTCTCCGACGGCGCCTCCAAGCAGATCCGAGAGCGCCCAGACGAGTGCGTCGAGCCTGTCCGGAGATGCCTCACCAGTCTCTGGCGTCCATGTGCAGAGCTGGTCCTCAAGCTCCTCGAACTCAGCTCCAACGTGAGAGACTTCCTTTGCCTCGTAGGCGGTGGCCACTGGCTCGGCGCGCACACGCTTGCCGCGGCTCGCCCGCACTTCCTTGATGCTGGCGTGCTTGTCGACCTGTCGGAGGGTGGCGGCGACCATGTCTCCGCCCTGGTTCACCTCAACAATGAACTGGTCTCCCTTCCACTTCGCGAGCAACTCGACAGCCCTGGACGCCCATTCGTGCGGCTTGCCTCGCATGGAGGCGTCCTCCAGCACGAAGCAGTGCCCGCGGTCGTCCTTGCCGGCGCAGATGATGCCAGTCTCGTCGCTGTCCTCCGTCGCGGTGACGGCAGGGTCGATGGCCACGACGATGCGCGTGAGGAGCATCAGGTTGACCGAGTTGACGCGCCGCGCCTCAAGGAGCTTGCGGCTCCACAGGGCCCCTGGCGTGTCGTCGAGCAACTCTCCGTCGAGCTGCTCGCGGCCTTCCCTGGTGCCTTTGAGGCGGGCGAGTTCTGCGCGGGTCAGGTCGTTGAGGTTGTGCCAGTTCTCCGCCGTCTTGCCACGGGTGACGACCACCAGCGGGTCGGCGTGGAGCGCTCGGATCTGCCGGTATGGCTTCGGCGTCGTCGTCACCAGCACGCGCCCAGCTCTCTCTGGGGCGGCTGGCCACTTCAACCGGACGACGTAGGGCACCTGTCCCCATGCCGCCAGTCGCTTCGGCCACGCCGCAAGCTCGTCAGCCCATAGCCAGTGGCCCTGCCAGCCACGCCACTTGTCGGGCTTCTCTGCAGTGAGGCACTTCCAGACGCTCGGCGGTGCACCGGGCTTGGCGTAGACCTTCCCTTCGGCCTTGCTGGGGATCCAGACGACCCGCCCATCGGCCAGCCACGACTGAGGAAAGCACGAGAGGAGCCCCGACTCTCCCTCCACGCAGACGCCGCGGGCTGCTTCGATGGTTGGGGCGCCGATGATGCCTCGGCACCCAGGCATCTCCAGTAGGTTCTCCTTCGCCCACTCGGCCCCGCTCTTCGTCTTGCCGTAGCCTCGGCCTGCCTGAATCAGCCATGTACGCCAGTCGCCGGGTGGTGCCAGCTGCTCGGGGCGGGCCCAGATGCCCCTCCAGTCGCACAGCAGGAGCTCAGCCTCCTTGGTTGGGAGGTCCTGAAGTGCGTCCTCAACTTCCTGGGGGCTTGCGTGACGCAGCAAGTCGCGCAGCGAGGTGGGATCGTGCTGCGTCGATGTTGAAGTCTGGGAGAGGGTCCTCCACTCCGCTGCCTTCTTCGCCCTGTCCAACAGGCGCTGCGACTGTGCCTCCACTGCCTGGAGCGACTGCAGGTGCTTCAGCGCCAGACTCGCCAGCGATGGCGCCGAGTGCTCTCTGTAGGACTGCTGGCTCATTCGCGAACTCCCGCTTCAGCCGCTCCAGGGCGGAGACCAGCTCTTGCTCGACAACCACATGGACCTTCTGGGCGAACTCGGCCGGCTCCGTCACCGAGGCGACATAGGCCACCCCGCGCCAGTCCTTCTTCTCCTTCGACTTCGAAAGGATGTCGGCCCGGTAGTACTTCCGGCGCTTTACCCGTGCCTCGGAGAGGGCTGTGAGAAATTCTCGATACTCACCACGGACCTGGGCCTCGCCTTTGACTCGCCATGAGTTGAAGGTGGCGACGCTGACGCCAGCCAGGACGCAGGCGTCGACGTAGGTGGCCCCCATCACCACCTCGTTGATGATGGTCTTCATCACCTCGGGGGTGAGTGAGCTGGGACGGCCTGGGCCACGCTTCGAAGCCATGGGGGCCTACTTCACCACAGCCTTCGACCGGCGGCTCGCCCGGTAGGTGGCCTGCGTCTCGCGGAGGCAGGCACCGCATCGGAGGTAGCCGGCGGAGTCCTTCTTTCCGTGCTTTGCGTAGGAGTGGCCTCGGGAGCAGCGCTTGCGCTTCTCGATGGGGCGGTCGAGGTTGCCCAGGCCTTTGCGGCTGATCATCACAGCACCTCGTCAAGGTCGAGGGCGCGCACCACCTTGCCACACCGGTCACCGTTGATGTTCTGCGTGGGGAAGTAGTCCACCGCCCTCGCACACGCTTCCCTCACCCGCTCGGCTACGGCGCGGAGGCGGGCTTTGTGGTCGAAGTCGCACGCTGACTCGCGAGCACAGGCGCACCCCCTCCACTCCTCCCTCGGCAGCGCGAGGGCGTTCATACACTCAGCGTATAGTGCCGTGTCCATGTTGCAGTCGCACGGCTGGCACATCGTCACCAGCGCGCAGTCTCCAGCGTGCCCGATGTAAGGGCCGCACTTCCGCAGCGCCGCCTCAAGGGCCTCTTCTCGGGTGGTCACCACGCACCCCCATTCAACTGGTCCAAGTCAATGGCGCAGTTGTGCGTGCGTGAGCCATCGCCGTCGCTGACTTGTTGCTGGCCGTACTTCTCTCCCAAGCGCCACGCGGCAGCCAGCACTCGACGCAGCCGGGCTCTCTCAAGGTCGTTCGCATTCGAGAGGAGTACCTTCATGTCCTCTTTCGGTGTCGGTTCTTTCACGGCTTCTCCTCCTCGGTGGCGGCGAGGGCTTTCTCTGCTGTCGCTGCTGGACATGGCGTGTACATCCCCCGGCACCATGAGCAGGCGTGGCCGTCATCGCGCTTCGCTAGGATTGAGGCCCCCGGCGTACTGCTCCGCTCGATAGTCGTCAACGCCTCCCTCAACACCTTCACCTTGGCCTCAAGGGCGGCGTAGCACTTCACGCACGCCCCGCACGGTTGTCCGCTGCACCGCCAAACCCGATGCGAATCTCGCTCGGCGTGAAACTCAGCCAACTCCTTCTCCAGCACGGCGATGCGCTTCCCGCCCTCTGCACTATTTGCCATCAGGTGGTACGAGAGTTCCTTCTCCAGCGCGGCCACCTTGGCCTTCTCTCGGTCGGTCAAAATGCACTGATTCTTGAACGCGCTCTGCGTTACCAAGTACGAGTGCAGCGCATCGGTCACCAGTTCGACCAGCGTCTTGCGTCTTCCGTGCAACGTCGTTGGCTTTGCACCCCGCAGAACAGCCGCATCGTAGGCGTCTTGAATCTCAGCCCGCGCCTCGTCGCGCTCGCGGATGGCGGCGTCCAATCTGCCTTGCAGTCGGTGCATCTCGGCGGTGTCCTGCTCATGCGCAGCCTTCTCGGAGTCGAGACACGTGCACGGCCCCGGCTGGTCGTCGAATGCGGCGCAGTGCGGGTGCAGGTCGGCGAGGCGGGCGAGGTCTGCCAGTAACTTGTCGCGCTCATCTCGTGTGGCTTCTGCGTTGTCGAGTAGTTTGGAGTTCATTGTCCCTTCCTCGCTTTCTTCAGGGCGGCGACGGCGCGAGACAAGCGCGTGTGCTCTGGGAACATCTGGTTCTCAACTGGCCCATCAATATCGTCGAGAGCCTCCGCAGCCAGCGCCACCTGCTTGTAGTGGGCAGCCATGGTGTCTTCCTCGACCAGGCGCACACCATGCCTGCACTGCGGACGACAGAGATGCGTGTCGCCGCCGCAGTCCTCTTCTCGGTCGAACAGGACAACCGTAGGCGCGCCGCCTCCGGTGAAATGAACGTTCGCCCACGCCTCAATCTTCTTCCGTTTCATGCTTCCTCCAACCCCGGTCGGGCGAATCGAACGCCCTGTTCGCCGCGCAACCATGGCCCCGAAACTCGCCTCAGGGCTATGCGCGGTCTGCCACCAGGCACCGGGAGAACCCTACGGTCTCTCCCAGTCGCTCGGGTCTACTTCGAGATCGCCCCATGTCCTTTTCGTGGATTCGTCGAATGCGCGGCGCACGTTGAAGCCCTTGGCTGCAGCCACTACCTCGATGGCTCGCATGGACTCGACGTCTCCTCGCTGACGGGCGCGTTGGAAGACATCGAGCAGCATTGCTGACTCGGCCGCCCGCTCGCTCCTGTCGTCTCTCTTCTCAAACCACATCAGCCAGCGAGCGAACCAGAAGGCGACGAAGACCGCAGCGAGCAGTGACAGCACCACCAAAAGAACGACCTCGCCCTGGGGGTGGGGCTCGCATGCGGGAGGGAAGAACTCATCGATGGCGACGACGCGCGCTTCGGCGGGTCCCATGGTCAGCCCCCCACCTTCGTGGACTTCCTGCCGGTGAACTTCTCCCACCGCTGGAGGATGGTCTGGACGTACCTGGGTTCGAGTTCGATGCCGAAGCACCTGCGCCCGGTCTTCTCCGAGGCGATGAACTGCGGCCCGCTGCCGGCGAATGGCTCAAAGCAGACCTCTCCGCGCTGCAGGTGCTTCACGAGAGGAATCTCGAACAGCCGCGTCGGCTTCGGGGTCGCGTGGTTCAGCTCCTTGCGCTCGTTCTGCTGCACGCCGTCAATCTCCCACACCGTCGTCTGGGTTCGCTCGCCATTGCCTTCTCCGTAGTCGGGCGGCTGGTTGCCCTTCACCCACCCCATGAAGCAGGGCTCGTGGCGCCAGTGGTACTGGCCGCGGCCGAGCAGGAGGGATGGCTTCACCCAGATGATCTGCCGATGGAGCACGACGTTTGCAGCAGCAGCAGCAGCAGCAAAGAACCCCTGGGTGAGATGTGCGTGCCAGAGGTACCACGCTGCGTCTGGCTTCAGCGCGTGCGCTGAAGCGGCCTTGAACGCCAGCTCCAAGAACGCCTGGAGTTGCGTGTCACGAAGTTCGTCGTTGGCGATCTTCGCCTTGGCCTTCGGCGCGTTCGCCCTTTCTGAGTTGTCGTAGCTCACCCCGTACGGAGGGTCAGTGTTCATCAGGCCGGCGCGAACGTCTCCCATCAGCCGCGCCACATCCTCGGGCTTCGTCGAGTCGCCGCAGAGCAGCCGGTGCTCTCCGAGGACGAACATGTCCCCAGGCTTCACCCACGACGTCTCCGGAACCTCGGGCTGCTCGTCGGGCTCGGGAGGCATCGAGTCGCGGAGGATCTTGTCCACGTCGTCGCCGTCGTAGCCGGTGCCCAACAACTGCTCGGGGCCAAGCTTTGCGAGGTCGACGAGGATGGACTGCAGCGCAGCGTCGTCCCAGCCACCCAGCTCCACCAGCCTGTTGGCAGCGACGATGAAGGCCTCAGCCTCGGCGTCGTCCTTGGAGGACCAGCCGTGCTGTACCGGAACGCACCAGTGCCCTTCGTGGACCTCAACCCCAGGAGGGAGCGGCTGACCGTCCTTCTCCATCGCCATCAACGTCTCGACGCGCCCATGGCCCGAGACCAGCCGGCCAGTGCGCCCGTCGACCACCACCGCATCAGCGAAGCCGAAGCGCTTGATGCTCGCCTGGATGGCCCCGACGTCATGGTCCTTCGGGTTGCGGGGGTTGGCAGGAAGTGCCGACAGCGGGACGTATTCGATTCGGATCTTCACGGGAACCTCCGACGCCGCTCGTCGTACGCAGCCTGCGCGGTCTTCATCAGCGCGTCGATGTCCGGCTTGCAGTCCGGGCAGTAGCAGAGGTCGGCATCGGCGTAGTCGCCCTTGGATGTTCTCTGCACCAGCGTCACTGACCGCCAGTTCGTCGGGTAGTCCGGCCGCATCCCACCGACTGGCTCTGCCATGGCGGAGAACTTGCCGCACCCGTCGCAGGTGTATCCGATCGCTCTCATGTTTCCTCCTGGGTTGAACTGCAGGCAAACGACCCCTACGACTGGCTGGAGCACCGAGCCGCGGGGAGTCGGCGCGACTCGTCTCGGGAAGGAGGGAGGGCCGCGCAAGCGCAAGGTGTCACGACCTCACACATCGCGCAACATCCCCATCTGGGCAAACACCACAACCACTGAAGGGAATCGCGCAGATGACTTCGCGCCCTTCGCTTCGAACGACTGCCGGCCCCGGATGCGGACGGTCTCAAGGTCCCATCCGCCCATCATCGCGCGAGTGTGCGCGCCAAGATCAGACGTGAAGACGATGGCCGACCTCGGCCGGGTAAACCATTCCACGTTGTCATGCCACCAGCCTTCGGCGGTGTGCCCAGGGACGAGGCAGCAGACGAGCCCGCTGGAGCCGTCAACGACCTCGCGTCTGGATGCGCGCAAGAACTTTTCAAGCATCCCGCGAGAGTAGGGCGGGTTCAGCCACACCCTCGGAGGCGCCACGCACATCTTGCCCCACCCATGCTGCGCCGACACCACGAGGGCGTTGTGCTTTTTCGTAAAGTAGAGCCCGCACTTTGCGTTGCGCTTCGTGGCCGCGGCATCGAGATCGAACGGACCATACCGCTGCAACAGCGCATCGAAGAGTGGTCGTGGCGTGGAGTACTCGTCCGACAGCGACAGGGCCGACTTCATCGCTCACCCGCAAGCGTTTGCATGTGGGAGGCGCCGAGGCCGCAGTACTTCACGTTCTTGCAGGCCAGGATCGGCTGTCCGTGCTCGTCGAGCTTGTAGTCTCCGTTCACGAAGAGCGGGGCCACCTCCAGCACCCACGTCTTACAGACGGCGCAGAGCTTCATCCCGTAGGTCTCTGGGGTGTGACTCACGCGTCCAACTCCTCGTCGGGGCCGGCGACCTGCTGCTCCACTGCGACGTTGTGCTTCGTCAGGATGGTCACCAGCAGCGGCGGAGAGGCGGTGAGGTCGCGGTAGATCTGCACGCCCTGTTTTTCCATCGCGGCGATGAGAGCGTCCTTGGCGACCTTCTCCTTCTCGGTGAGCTTCATGCGCTTGTCGCGCTGCTCGACGTAGTGCTCTGCGGCGGCGTCGATCTCGGGGTAACTCGGAGACTCCATGCCAGCCAGTTCGCCTTGCTTCTTTGCCATGTGGTGTTCCTTCCCTTGGGTTCCGCGCCACCCTAGGCGGCGCGACTTCATGATGTCAAGTTCTGATCGTCACTCAGGCATGCCGAGCCAGTCGCCCAGGTTCTTCTCAAGGCCTCCGCGCTTCGCATCGGCAGCCGCAAGCTCGTAGCGGATACTCGCCAGTTCTGCGTTACGCCGCAGCTCCTCCAGTGACTGGCCAAGCACGGGGTGGAGGTACTCGGGTCGGATGTCGATGGCGACCGTCTGGTAGCGCTTCGCCTTGCGCTGCCTTCCGGTGGGCTGCACCACCACCGTCGGACGGCGGCCCTGATAGCAGAAGTACCTGACCCGGTTGGTGTCCCTGTCGTCGACGCCAAGCCATGCAGCGATGGCGTCCCGACATCCCTTCATCGCGCTGGCAAGGTTGTCGTCGTCGAGGCCCTGGGGAGAGAGCCGCGTCATGCGGACCACCACGACTTGGTGACCAGTTCCAAGCGGGTCAGCCAGCATCGGCGGGGTGACTGGCTGTGCACAGAGTGCCTCGCGCACCCTTTCGTGAACGAGCGCGACACGCCCGGCGCGAGCCATCGGGTGCTCCTTGGTGAGGTTCGCTGCAGAGGGGAATGGGCCGACGGCTTCGACGGAGATCATCGCATCTCCAAGATTCGTGGCCGCACCTCTTCGTAGGTGCTGAAGAGCACGTCGCAGGCCGGGTAGCAGACCCTCGCCAGCCGCACGCCAGTGGATGCCTCCCGCGGAGACTCGGCGACATGGAACGCGCACAACTCCCTGCCGCAACTCTCGCAGTGCCACGCCGGCCTGGAGTCCGCACCCTCACAGCAGCGACGACCAATCACGACTTGCTCCGGTGCTCTGCAGCGTTGGGGCAGGTGGAGAAGTGCGAGGTGTAGCGGTTGCGCTTCGCGTCGTGCTTCGGCGGGTAGTAGCTCTCGGAGCGCAACTCCCCGAACTCCCCTCCATGCAGTGTCAGCACGAGGTTGCCTCCGCCCTGGTCCTTCGACCTCATGTCGGGCACCGCATCGACGGGCATGTTCTTGCCGGTGCGTGTCTTCGTCCAGAGGATGTCCGCTCCGCAGCTTCGGCACTTCGACGGCGTGGTGCACTTCCTGTCTCGCTGCTCCATGGTGTTCCTTCCCGCCCACGCTTCAGCGCAGGCCCAGCTTGAGCGCCCGCTGCAGCGCTCGTGTGAATACCGCAACCACCTCTTCGACTCTTCGGCCTGGGGCCATCTCCCAGTTGGTGAGGTCCTCGGTGCCGGCAGCCCAGACGAGCAGCCGATCCACCTCCCACATCTCGTCGTCGTGCTGGGCGGCCAGCAGAAGTGCGTCCAGCAGACAGATGCGAGCCAACCCCTCGTAGCCGTGCCAGCAGATGGACCCGCTGGAGTCCTTGGAGAGGCCTGGGGTCCACCCCCCGGCGACGAGGCCTCTTGCCTTCTGCAGCATCGAGCGGACGGTCACTGGACACCTCTGGCCTTGGCCATCTCGAACTCCCTCACCGCCACTATGCCCTCCAGCCTCTTCGTCGCACGCTCGCGAGCTGCTTCGTAGCCATGCTTCGCGCAGTGCGCGACGAACATCTCCAGCCAGAATCTCGCGGAGGGCTGGTTGTTCGTCTTTCGGTAGTGGCACTCCATGCAGAGGAGCCAGCAGGACTCAACGCCCTCGGCCCTGGCGCGCCCGAAGAAGTGATCTGTCTGCCCATAGTTTCCTGAGCCGCGGGAGCACGACTCGCAGCGTCCTCCGCTCCGCTCCTGCACCGCCTTCCACACGCGCTGATTCATGCTCCCTCCAGGGGGAGCGCCGCCTGGGGTGGCTTGATGGCCTCCTCTGCTTCGGCCTTCGCCTTCGCCGCGAGTTGGTCAGCGGCTGCCTTCATTTTCGCCCGACGCTCCACCACCGCAGCGTCGCGAGCCTCGGCTGCCTCCTTGCGCTCGGACGATGCCTCCTGATCAAGGTTGACCAACCTTCCGCCCCCAGGCTCGATGAGTCCCGCAGCCGGGATGCGCTCGAACTCGATGGTCTCGCCGGCCTCTGCAAGCTCGTTGCCCTTGAGCATTGTGCACCGCCACGAGGAGTTCTTCTTCCAGAGCCCGAGCATCAGCCGAGCCTTCTGGTCTCCAGCTCGACCTCCGCGCATGGAGTGCAGCGCAGGTGGCCCCGGCCTCTTCGACGCCCCTTGCTCGACGTTGGTGTGCGAAAGGAGAACCACTGCCACGCCCTCGTCGATGGCCCACTGTCGGAGGTCCTCAAGGCCTTGAGCGAGAAGCTCAAACGGCTGTTCGAACTTCGCGCCGGTGCGTAGCTCGAACTGGCTGGCGTTGTCGATGAAGATGCATCCCACACCGTGCCGGCGCTTCCATGCTGCGCAGCGACGGACCAGCTCACTGATGCGGATCTTGTTCAGCTTGAAGGTCGTCACCCGAGCCAGCACGTCATGGGCGGCCTGTCCCGCCGCCTCGATGGTGGCCCGCTGCTCGTCGCTGCGCTTGCCCCACCCGACCTCCCGAAGAGGCACGCCCGAATCGGCCGCCAGCCACCGGCGCGTCAGCCAAGAGGTCCCGTCCTCTAGGCCGAAGACACCCACCCGAAGGTTGGGGTCCAGCGCGAGCTGCGCGCGGATGCTGGAGGCGATGAAGCCGGTCTTGCCCGAGCCCGGTTCCCCGGCGACGATGGTGAGGCTATGAGGATACCCGCCGATCATCTCGTCGAGGATCTTGATGCCAGTAGGGACGAGCAGGGACTTGCCGGCCCTTTCATTCCGCTCCCAGGCGTCGAGGAGTTCGATGACGTCTGTGGCTGCGGTGGCGTCGGGTGCTTCCTCCTGCAGGAGGTTCCGCGCAGCGCCCAGCGTTTGCCACACCGCATCTGGTGCAATTCCGCGCGAGTCGATGGCATCGGCCGTCGACCGAAGTAGCGCCGAGAGCCCCAGGGCCCTACGAGCCGCACGGAAGTCGTCTAGCACCTGGGAGAGTTGCTCCGGTGTGACGACGTTCTCCAACTCCACCTGCGTAATGAAGGCCTCGTCCTGCGGCCCGAATGCGCGAGCCAGTCTCCCCGCGCTGATGACAGCCAGCGCGGACACGCTGCGCTCTTTCTCGACGAGGAAGCGCACGATGCGCCAGATGGCCTTCCCGCGGCTGCTCGTGAACGACTCCTCGCTGAGGCCGCTCGCCGCCAGCATCGCTTTGAGGTGTGCGCCGTTGTCGAGGAGTGCTCCGAGCACCTTCGGCTCCAGTGCTTCGGGCTGCTCGAACTTTCGAATGGGAACGATGTCTGCGCTCATGGCTGCACCAGTTCTTCGGTCGGGCTCTGCTGGTCGTTCGCCTTGCTCCAGTCGGACGCGTCTCTCAAAGCCTTCCTCCAGACACCATCAGCAGCGAAGTACCGAAACGGCCACGGAGGTGTCTTACCCGCTGGCCCCGACATCCGGAAGTAGGCTTGGCAGAGATCGGTGAAGGCAAGGCGCCTAGGAGCGCCATCGGCGACGCTGCCCACCATTCGGTCGATTGAAACGTTGATGAACGCCGGGGAGTAGTTCTCGACGCCGGCCTCCGCCGTCTCCCAGCCTGGGAGCCCAGCCTCTTGAAGTGCGAGCCGCCGGTCGACCTGAAAGATCTCGTGGAAGAACTCCTCCTGCCAGCTTTTGGTTCGCTCGGGAGGGGGGGGCTCAGGGATGCCTGGGAGGCTCGACTGGGCTTCTTTTTTAGGGCCTTTCTTCCGCGGAGGACCAACAAGTGATCCTTGATCCTCGATCCTTGATCCTCGATCCTCGATCCTGTCGGAAGATTCCGGCGAGTCTCCGGAGACACTCCGGAGGATTTCGAGTGGTTTGCTTTCAGGATCAGTGGGTTGCGGGTAGCGACTTTTACCGGGGTGCGACACCTGCTGATGCTCACTCCAACCTTCGAGCAAACCAAAACGCCCTTTAGGGTGTTCGTAGGTGCGGATGAGGTGAGCGTGAGCTAGCTCGGAGATCGCGCGTCGGGTGATGCGGAGGCGGTCCCGATCGAACGGAAAGATGGCCCCGGCGAGCCCCGCTTCGTGGGCCGGAAACAGCCCATGATCGTCGGCCTGGGTGATGAGTCCAATGAAGAGGAGCCGGGCATCTCGCGAGCACTGCCCGAGCTTCTGGTTGCCCCAAATTTCCGGCTTGATCGAACGAATGCGCGGCAAAGGAACCTCCGAAAAAACAACCCCGCGGCGGCAGTGCAAGTGCCACCAGCGGGGCGCCCTTTCGGGCCTGAGAAGTAGAACGCCGGGCCTTGCACGCCCAACGACGCCGCGCACCATGCCGGATCTTTTTTGTGGGCGCAAGTCCTTTCCGGCGATCAGAACTTGCAAACGCTTGCGCTGGAAGGCAGAGTGCGCGGCACCGGGAGAGTGCAAGGCCCGGCTACCAATCGGGAAGGGAACACCACATGGAAGAGCAGCGAAGACGTGAAGAGGAGCGCTTGCGCGCTGAGACGAAGGCGGCGGTGGAGAAGCTGGCGGCTGACATGGAGGCGACGAACAAGATCATCGCCATGAGCCTTCGGCTGATTCGGGTGAAGGGATGAGCCTCACACGCAGACAGCTCGCGCTCCGTCGCGACAAGATTGGGGCATCGGAGGTGGCCGCACTGGCTGGGCTGTCGAAGTGGGCTAGCCCGATCCAGATCTACGAGGCCAAGGTGGAAGGTGTCGCAAAGGAGACGACGCTCCAGATGGAGCTGGGGCACCTGCTGGAGGAGCCGGTGGCGACGCTCTACGCGAGGCGCACCAGAACGTGGCTGCGGGTCGCGCACTCCCTGGCGTCGGAGGAGTTCCCGATGGCTCTGGCCACGCCGGATAGGGCGGTGTTCCAGTCGAGGGTTTCGGAATTGGCTGCTTCCAAGAAACTCGGGCTCGCGCAGTTTCGACAGGCAGAGCGCGGCCTGGAGTGCAAGACGACCAACTGGCGAGAGCGGGGCCGCTGGGGCGAGGAAGGGAGCGATCAAGTCCCTGACGAGTACGCCATTCAATGCATCTGGGGCATGGGCGTCTCGGGAGTGCGGCGGTGGGATCTCGCGGTGCTGGTCGACCATGACGAGTTCCTCACCTACTCCATCCCATTCGATGAGGAGCTGTTCCGTGGGCTCTACGAGATCGCGGCGCGCTTCATGGTGGACCACGTCCTTCCGCATCGTCCTCCTCCCGTCGACGCGACCGAGCACTACGCCGAGTTCCTCGGGAGGGCTTGGCCGACCAACTCACAGGACCTCGTCGCCGCAGAGTTGGAGATGGAGGTGCTGGCCGTCGAGTTGGCGAAGCTCGCCGAGGTGGAGAAGCGCGTCGAGTTGGCGAAGCGCATCAGGCAGAACGCCATCAAGGCACGCATCGGCGAGGCTGGAGGGATGTCCGGCGGCTTCGGTAAAATCTACTGGCGTCGGAACAAGCCGAAGCGAACGCTCGACGCCAAGGCGGCGCTCGGCGAGTTGACGACGCTGGCCAAGCTCATCATCAACGTGCTGCCCGATGGTGAACTCAAGACGAAGTCGGCCGCGCAGGTGGAGCACATCATCGAAGCGCACACGAGGGAGGAGCCAGGGGCCAGAGTCTTTCGGCCCTATTGGGCTCCGCAGTTGAAGGAGCAGATCGGAAGCCTGGGGGAGACGCTCGCGCAGCTCGAACGTCAGACCGCTGTCGTAGACGAGCAGGACCGCACCGCCGACGGCATCGGCGCAGCAGAGCAGACCGGAGAAGTTCAACCGCAAGGAGATGCACCATGAGCAACGAAAACCAGCAGGGCCTCGCACGCGTCGCGCCGAGGGGAATCGTCGGGTGGGAGTCGCCAGAGTGGACCGAGGAGCGCATCGAGTTGATGCGGAAGGCCATCGCCCCGCCGACAGCGACACCAGCAGAGGTTGAGTTCTTCGTCGCGTGGTGCAAGCGCACCGGGCTCGACCCCTTCATCAAGCAGGCCTACCTCGTCGAGCGAAGCGCTCAGGACGCCCAGGGCAACTGGTCGAAGAAGCACGAGCCGCTCGCTGCCGAGACTGGCATGGCCGCGCGTGCCGACGCGCTGCCCGACTACCGCGGCATGCGGGCGGCTGCCGTCTACGCCGGCGACGTCTTCGCGGTCGATGAGGAGACTCAGACCGTCTCTCACAAGTGGGACCTCGCCTCCCGCGCGAAGGCTGGCAACAAGGTGATCGGCGCCTGGGCGCACGTCCAGCGCGAAGGTCGCGTGGTGCCCATCACCTACCTCCCCATCGAGACTCGCATCGCGCGCAAGCGAGACGGGAGCGCCACGAAGTTCTGGGCGACGGACCCGGCCGGGATGCTGGTGAAGTGCGCTCGGGCTGATGCGCTGCGGCGGGCCTACCCCAACATCTTCGGAGGTGTCTTCATCCGAGAAGAGATGAGCGACGAGCGGGAGGTGGAAGCCGTCGAGCAGCCGCGGCGCATCGTCGACGCCGGCATCGGGAACCTCAAGGCGGTGGTGGCGAAGAAGGCCGAGGAGACCCGCGCGCCTCCGCCGGCGGAGCCCGCCCAGGTCGATCCCAACCCCGCCCCGCCCTCCCCGCCGAAGCCCGAGGAGAAGAAGGCCGAGGCCCCGCCGCCGGCGAAGGCTCCCGTCCTCCCCCTGCCCCTCGCTGAGGCCGTCTGGCGCTTCGGGGAGAAGAAGGGCCAGCCGCTGGCCCAGGCCACCGGCGTCGAACTGGCCGAGGCCAAGGCGAAGCTCCAGGGCGAGCTGAAGGCCTCCCCCAAGGCCCCCTGGCGCGACCAAGCGGTGGCCGCCCTGGCGGAGCTTGGGGCGGAGATCGAGCAGCGGGAGGCCGCCATGGCCGCCCAGGAGCCCGGTTCCGAGGGGTAACGGCTGCCCGTTTTCTCCCCAACTGGCCCCGAATCGGCGCCCGAAACATGGGCCTGATTCGGGGCTGTTGCGTTGGTTGGGGATTTTCTCCGCAGCTGCCCGGCTGGCCCTGGGGGCGGCCTCCCCAGACGCCGAGTTTCGATGCCCAAACTTGGCGCGGTTACGGGTGGCACAGCACGCGCACTGAGAGCAGGCATGACCAACAAGCCCACCGCCCGCCCACCCCTCACCACCCCGAAGCCGCAGCCCGGATTTGACCCAGTCTACCGGGCCGACAAGTCCCAGATCTACATCATCGGCCTCGACGCCAGCGGGGTGGTGAAGGTCAAGATCTACGGCCGCGATGTTCGGGCCGCAGGCAAGCCCCCGAGCGACTTCCGCGCCACCGCGGCCTCGGCCCACCGCCTCGCAGCGGCCTGCATCGATCGCGGACTCTGGGTGCACACCACAAACGAGACCTGGGAGGTCGATGGCCGCAACGTCGCCCTGGTCTTCTGGGAGCCCACCGCCGCAGAGCTTGAGGACGGGACCATCGAGACCGTCGTCGAGACGATGAAGGAATCCATCCGCAGCCTCATTTAAACCACGCATCAACCACTGGAGCCAACCATGCAGACCCCTCGCCCCACCCCCAGCAGCAAGTTTTTCGTCCAGACCGCCGAGCCCCTCCATGGCACCGTTCGCCAGACGGTGCGGCCGGTCATCCCGGAGCGCAGCCAGACCAGCCTCGGGCGCGACGCGGCCCTTCCGGTCGACACCGCGGCCCCCATGGGCGCCAGGATGCCCTGGCACGCCGTCTACAACGCCTGGGCCACCCGCATCACTGCGGAGGAGCTGGTCGACGTCCAGATCGCCTACTACCGCACCCCCACCGCCACCGCGCCTCACGGGCTCTTCCTTCGCGAGACGGACGGGGCCTTCTGCCGGAAGGGCGGGGCCGACGGGGCCCAGGCCTACCACCCGCGCGCCTGGGCGCAGCTGGTGAGCCTCCTCCTGCAGGAGTGCCCCTCCAAGCCACGCGGCGCGGCAGAGCCCTACCGCTGGCTCGGCCCGGCCACCCGCGCCGAGGTCTTCGCCCACCTCGTCGAGCGCAGCGAGCGCAAGGAGGGCCCCGGCCACGAGATCCTCCTCCGCAGCCACATCGACCCCCGCTCGGGCCTTCGCGCTCTGCGCGCGGTGGTCAGCGGTCGGCACTCGGGCATCCACTTCGACGACGCCTCCCTGATGAAGGCCCTGGACGGGTGGATCGACCCCTCGGCCGGTGCGAGCTGCTGGCGCGGGGTGGACGAGACGGTCGGCCACGCCATCCTCGACACCGCTGGCGACTGCCGAGCGGTCCTCCACTGGCGCAACAGCGAGACGGGCGCGGCCTCCCTGAGCTTCGGAGCCGGCTGCTACATCACCACCCTCGACGCGGTGGTTCGCGACGGACAGGTCCAGCGCAACGTCGACACCGAGGAGGTGCTGCAGCGCTCGGTCACCATCACCAGCGCGAACGACGCCACCCGCCGCAACCACACCCTTCCGCGCGCCAACCGCACCGAGGCCGAGCGGGCGGAGATCGCGAAGCAGCGCATGAGCGAGGACATCGCGAAGACGACCGACGCCAGCCGGAACCTCTGCCGCGCCTGGGGCAAGGCCCTGGAGACCTTCCTTCCTGGCTGGGCCACCCCGCAGCCCGAAGACCGGGCCACCTTCGCGCTCGTCCTCCTCGACGCCATCGCAGACCGCTCGGCGCGCAGCATCACCCGCGACGACCTTGAGGCCCTCAAGAAGGTGCTGACGGACGAGGACCGGCTGCGCTCGCTGCCCTTCGGCTCCGCTGCGCAGATCGCCGGCGCCTGGGCGGTGCTGGCCTCCCAGCAGGTGACGCACGAGGCCGCCGGCCACTACCAGATCGAGGCCGGCCGGTGGGTGCTGGAGGGCTTCGGCGGCTGACCTCGGCCACTCGCGGGAGGGCCCACCTCCCGCTACCACCACCCGCAACAAAGAGGAGCACATGATCGACATCGCCCCGAGACTCTGTAGCCGATGCAGCCGGCCCAAAGGCCACCCAGGAGAGCACACGCCAGCCATGGCAGACCGCGTCTACGAGAACGCAGCGGAACTTTTTTGCGCGCTGGAGACGCTCGTCGACTCCATTCGGCCGCCGCTGGACGCGCAAAGCATCGTCGCCAGGGCCATCGCGCTCCGGGTGATTCAGAAGTGCAGAGGAGGTGGGTGATGGGCTGCGAACGCTGCGGCACACCCCTGGGGCTGACGTCGACCGGCAAGCTCCGCAAGGACAAGCGCTTCTGCTCGCGAGGTGCCAGCAGGCGCAGATCGTCGACAACCGCCGGGTCGCGCGAAGCGCTCCCTGAGATCATCACGGAGATCGAGCAGGCGCACGGTCATCGCGCAGGCCTCGCGCTCCGCCGGGCGCTTCACGAGCTGGGGCTCCTGCCATGACCCGTCCATGGCTCAGCGATGGGCCGCCCGACTCCTTCTGGGACCCGCCAGAGCCCAGCGGGCGCAGCGGCAAGGGCATGGAGTTCGTCGTCACCCGCCCTGTCCCCTGGGTGGGCGAGCCCGACGACTTCGACAACATGGAGATGGAGGTCGAGGTCCTCTGCGAGTTCGACTGCGGTGCCCTCTGGGCTGCCCGCATGGGGAAAGTCGAAGTCGAGCTTGACCCGGCCGAGCAGGCCGAGGCAGAAGAGCAGTGGCAGGACCAGTCCAACGACTGGTAACCCAAGGGAAGGAACACCATGGACGAGAAAGTGCGAAAGCTTCTGATCAAGGACGTGTCCGACAAGTTCGACGCCGTGCTGGCTTCGAAGGCTGGCGAGAAACCAAAGCCCTTCACCGAGACGCTGCAGGCCATCGTCACCGGAGAGACAGACGAGGCTCGCAAAGAGCGCGAGGAGAAGGTGGCCGCCCAGGTCGGCAGCGTCTTCGGGGACCCATCTCCGGTGCGCATCATCGCCGTCGACGACCTCTCTGAGTCGCCGACCAATCCTCGCACCAGATTCGAGGGGCTCGATGAGCTCGGGGCCTCAATGCTGGCCGGCGTTCTGGTGCCCCTCATCGTTCGCCCGAAGTCGAACCAGCCGAGCGACAGCTACGAGATCATCGCTGGCCACCGGCGCTTCAGGGCCGCGAAGCTCGTCGGCATCTCGCACCTCCCGTGCGACGTCCGGAGCTTCACCGATGTGCAGGTGGTTGAAGCCCAGGCCATCGAGAACCTGCAGCGGGTAGACCTCGACGCCCTGGAGGAGGCGGCCAGCTACGAGTCGCTGCGCAAGCACGACTGGAGCGTTGAGCAGATCGCTTCCAAAACTGGACGAAGCCCCTCCCTGGTTCGCAGCCGCCTCCGCCTCCTGACGTTGGCCCCAGAGGCCATGGCGGCCCTGCGCGACGGTGTCCTGCCGCACTCGGTCGCCGTCCCGCTCTCCCGCATCCCCCATGCGAAACAGGCCGAGGCGGTGAAGGAGTTCAAGGCCGAGCAGAAGAGCCAGGGCAGCGTCAACGCCAGACAGGCCATCGACTGGCTACAGCGGGACTTCACGCGCAACCTGAAGGGCGCCAGCTTCGACATCAAGGACGAAATGCTCGACACCGTGGCAGGCGCCTGCTCCACGTGCCCGAAGAACTCGGCCAACGGACAAGCTGGGTTCGAGGATCTCCAGGGCGCCGGGAAGGTGTGCACCGACGTCCAGTGCTTCAACGGCAAGGCCGAAGCAGCATGGGTGCAAACGTCTGCGAAGCTCAAAGAGGAGGGCTACGAGGTCCTCTCCAAGGCCGAGGGTGCCGAGTTGTTCCAGCACGGACACCTTGGCTATGACTCCAAGTTCGTCGAACTGTCTGTGGTCAACAACGAGGATCCGAAGCGGCGAAGCTGGGGCGAGTTGGTGGACAAGATGCCAGAGGACCAGCGCCCGATGGTGGTTGCTGCACCGGATCGCGACCTCAAGATTCACCACCTCGTCGAGCGCAAGAAGGTCGTCGAGAAGCTGGCAGACGGCGGAACCAAGTGGGCCCAGGAGAAGGTGGCAGAGAAGAAGAAGGCCACCAAGGAGCGGGTCAAGGAGCGAGAGCACAAGGAGGCCATCGAGTTGGAGAACGAGGTCTTGGCTGGACTCGCCTCCAGCATCGCCAGCAAGCTGATGCGGGTGGAGACGCTCAAACCAGTCTGGCACCTGCTGGCCTCGTACCTCGCCTACGACTACCTCCCAGCCGGCGTGCTCAAGGCGATGGGGCTCAAGGCCGATGACGTGCTGGAGGAGATCGACAAGGGCAAGGACTCAGAGTTCTTCGCGTCCCTGGTGCTGGCCATGTCGATGATTGAAGCGCCAGATCGCCAGGACGAAAAGCTCTTCGGACCATACATGAACAAGCTCGCCGGGCACTTCGATCTGAAGCTCAAGGACATCGAGGCTGCCAAACTGGAGGAGCGCGCCAAGGCCGCTGGCGAAGTGAAGCCCAGGAAGACCAAGTAGCTACTTTGGAGGTGGGAGCTTGGCCAGTCCGTAGCCGAGCCCCACCCCAGCCCCGGCAGCCAGCACTCCCACGGTGACGATGGCCCACCACGCCACCGGAGTAATGGAGCCACGAAGGCTGGCGTTCTCCACTGCTTCGCGCTGGTGTCGCTTGGCCTCCGCGATGGCGATGGCGGTGGGCAGCAGCAGGCCATCGACGGGCGCAGGCTCGCCGGCCCGAAGGATGATGGTTTCGCCAGCATCGGCCACCGGCGCGTCGGCATTCACCACCACGGTGTCGACCACCTCCACCAGCGGGGCGTCGGCCGCGGAGACTTCGACGGCGCCCTGGATGCCGCCGTCTTCCTGAGCGAAGGCCGGCAGCGACAGCAGCGCAACAAGGATGGCGAGCTTCACGGCTTCACCTCGTCGAAGACCTTCTTGGCGTCTTCGATGGTCTTCACCTTGTCGGCCGCCGCATCGCCCGCCGCCTTGGCCGCGGCGAGCTTGGCGGTCACCGAGTTGGCCCCGCTCTGGAGGATGAAGGTGGCAAGCAGGCCCGCCACCATCGCGAGGTTCGCGTCGTCGATGGGTGGGATGTTCCACTTCGCCAGCAGGGGGTTGATGCCGAGGAGCGTCACGGCCCCAAGGATGGTGGTGAGGGCGCGCTTCAGCGAGGCCGGGTCATCGAGGTGCAGTGCTGCGAGCAGCTTCTCCATGGGTGTCTCCTAGGCGTGGGTGAAGTAGCGGACCTGCGCGGCGCCGAATGACTGCGCCACGAGGCAGCGGCGGAAGTTATGGGCGCCGGCCGCGGCAATCCAGAGGTGGCCGTCGTCGGGCATGCCGACAGGCGCCGGGGTGCCGACGGCGACGTGCCCGATGCCGCCTGGGTTCGACCACGCCACCACCACCGGGTATCCGGCGTCGGCCGCGGCTCGCGCGGAGTGCTCGTCGCAGGACACCCAGCCGTTGCGCTGGCCGTGGTAGCCGGCGAGCCAGTCGATCATCGCGTTGGCGTCGAGTTCGACGATGCGGGGGGCGCCCTCCACCATCTTCAACTCACGCTGCGCCACCTCTGCCGCGAGGGCGCGAGTGACGTCGTTGACGAAGGTGTTGCACATGGTGTCGCCCTTGGCGTTGCGCTGGTAGCGGGCGTGTGTCTCGACGTCGAACTGGTCGATGATGCGGTCGAGGAGCTGCCGACTGCGTAGCGCTGCGCCGCTGGTGACGGGCGCGGTGACATGCCAGCAGGGGTCGGGGGAGAGCCAGTTCATCGGCCACCGTCCAGAATGGGCACCGGCTTCGCCAGCTCCTCTGCTTTGCGCGACGGGCTGCCGGTCAAGATGGTTCTATAGAGCACATCGAATCGGTCGGCGTTGCGCTGCTCGACAGCCTCCTGCGCCCTCTTCATCGCCTGCATGTCTTCGCCGAGGGCGTCGACCTTCCGCTTGAGCGACTCCTGCTCCAGCTTGATGGGGGCGAGCCCTCCGTCCACCTTCTCGTGGACGCTATCCTCTAGCCGTGTCTGGGCGAGGACGACTGCGCCTCCACCACCCAGCAGGAGGATGAGCGCCATGACGGCCTCACGCTTGAAGATGGTGTTGACGGCTGACCAGAGCAACCCAGTCAGCGTCGGCGCCTTCTCTTCCTTCTCGTCGCTCATGGCCTCAGAGGGTACACGCCGGGGTGGGTGGCTGTCACCCTACCTTGTACCGTAGACCGTCAGGAAGAACGGGTAGTCCGTGGCCACGAAGTCCCCGGCCACAAGCGAGAGCGTCTTGCAGGTGATGTACGCCGGCACGCCGGAACTCGCGGGCACCGACTCGCACGCGATGAAGTTGGGGTTGGTGCCGTTGTCGCTCGGGACGGCCAGGGCGTAGAATCCGTCCGGGCCCGCGTAGCCGAACGTGAAGACTCCTGCCGAGATGCGTGACGCCGAGATGATGCGCGGACTCGAGGACCTGATGCCGATGCTCGAAAAGATGGCGCGCTGAAAGAAGACCTCCACCACCGCGCGCGGAATGGACTGTCCGGTATGGGCCCCGCCGCCACCCACGTTGCCGATGAGGTCCGCGTTGGTGTGCTCGGCAATGATGGCGGCCCGCACCGCCTCGATGTTGGCCTGAGCCTGATTCACTGACTGGTAGCCCACCGGGTAGTCCTGCACTACAAGCGGCAACTTCGCGTAGGCCATGCGTCAGCTCCCGTGGATGACGAAGAAGAAGTCACCGTCAGCGGCGGCCCACGTCTTCGCGGCGAAGTTGTACTTGTACAGGTAGAACGTGGTGGAGCTGACACCCGGCGTCGACGCGATGAGGTACGTGTCCCCCGTCGTCCCCCCAGACGCGGCGAACATCGGAGACGCGAAGGCCGACACTGGGGTGGTGAGTGCGGTGTAATTCACCACGACGATGCCCGCGCTGGTACGGCTGACGGCACCCAGCGCCGCACTGCCTGACACGGTGTACTTAGGGGTGACCGGGTCGTAGCTGCAGAGCCCGTAGTACCTCGCCACCTCGCGTACGTTGTGCACGCCGGCCGACGTATGGGCGGCCGTGAGTGCCTTGTACGCAGCGGCCGACTCGCGCGGAAAGTGACTCCACTCTGCCTGCGTTGCCGACGTGTCCCCGGACAGCGCCACGCCGGCATTGCGCAGGCCGCCCATCGCCGCCCACGTTCCGCGCGCGAGCGGCTCCGAATGAATGGCGACAGAGAAGGGCGCCGCGTTGGTGGCCGCCCATGCGTTGCCAGCACCCAGCGCACTGGTGAGCTTCTGGAAGCGCAGCTTGATGGACGTGGCCGAGACGATTTCGGCGTTGACGGCCCATGGCTTCAAGTCTGCGCCCGGCGCTCCCACCTGCACGCGGATGCGGCTGGCTGTGAAGCGCCCAGCGGCCAGCGTCAAGTCGTACTCGCCTGCGGCAGGGTTCGCCACCGCAGTGATGTCGGACGACGAAGGGGACACGACGGTGCCGTTGATGCTGCGGCAGACGCGCGGCACCTCCCATACGTTGTGCTCTCCGGTGACGCGGATGTGCTCGGCGTCGAAGTTGGCCCGGACGTAGCGCAGGTTGGAGACGAGAGAGTTGTACCGCTGCGGCCCGAATGGGTCCTTCCAGGCCGTGTCGACGAGAGGGAAGTAAATCACGCGTCACCCGCTCAGGAGTTGGTTGCCGATGGTGGGCGCCGCGTCGGCGAAATTGCCGGAGGCGTCCGTCACCTTGCCGAAGAGGCGGCTGAGGGTGGGGTACGTCTGGAAGCCCTTCACAATCTTCCAGTCTACGACGGCGGTTGGCCCAGCCGCGCCGAAGGCGGTGGAGCCATACACCGTCAGGTGCGTGGCGTCGGTGACGCCTGAAATCTGGAGTACTCGGAAGCGCGTGAAGTCGTCGGCCGCCAGCGTCGAGTCCAGCAACACGAGTAGGTCCCACTGCAGCACGCCGTCCGCGATGAGGCTCCCCGACGAGAAGGTGACGGTGGCGACGCCATTCTGGACGGTAGCTGTGCGCCCACCGCCTGACGAGACGCGGGTAACGCGGGCCTCATCGTCGAGGATGTACGGGTACACGGTGTTGGGCGGGGCGCCGTCCGCTGTGCCGTAGTCGGTGCGAATGTCGCCCATCCACGCCAGTGAGACTTCGACAGAGCACGACTCCGGGTCCAGCGAGAGGGCCTCAACCTTCCAGAGCGTGGTGACGGCGTACGGCCCGAGTGCGCCGCCGCGCGTCCAGCCGAACTTGACGTAGTCCCCGAGCTCGACGGAGAGGGCGGCTAATGGGTAGCGGAAGGTGACGATGGGCCTGATGGTGGCGAAGGAGCTGAGCAGCCCTGCGTCCACGCCACCCCACGGCACAGACACCGACTCGGAGAGGATGCGGCCCCAGGTGTTTGTAAGGTTGAGTACCTTCGTCGGAGAGAAGCCGTGCTCCACGTCGTAGTCGTGGACGTAGGCCCTGTTGAGGGGTGCCCACCTCTCCGCCGGAGAGGGAATGTGCTCGTCCATGCTGGACGCAAGCACCAGCGTCTCGTCGAGGGTGGAGTACGTGCCAGTGGTGACGAGGTAGCTATTCTCGACGAGGCGAGGCGTCACCTTGAAGCCGCCGCCCCATGCCACGAAGAGATCCAGATACGCGCTGCGGGCGATGTCGGCGAGGGCCTTCCTCAGCACGCCACCCTCTGCGGCCGACGACACGCCAGGAGTGAGCGCTCCCGACACCATGGCGCGCGGCATCAACTGCTTTGCCGTGGCCACGCTGGCGGCGTCCATCGTCAGCGTGTTTTGGGCGTAGTACGTGACGAGGTCTGACAGCACGTCAGCGCCGTGCATCTGGTAGTAGTTGCCGGTGTACGTGTACGTCCTTGCGGAGAGGGGCTCGCCCTGCACCCAGACACCGCCGGCCTGGTCAAGGTAGCCACAGAGGACCCAGCTGTCGTCGTTGATGCCGCCGCCGTAGTTGACGTCGACGCCCAGCTTGCTCTGGATGTAGCCGTTGGTGATGGAGTTGGCGAAGAGGTTGAGCCAGATGACCTTCCAACTCTTCCCGCCCTTCGTCACCGTCGTGGCGCCTCGGCTGATGCTGTAGATGTTTGAGCCGTTGAATGTTGGCGAGATGAGGTACTCGTGCTTCGCCCCCAGGTAGAGGATGGCCCTGTCCGTCCCCGCGAAGGCCGTGTCTGTCGTGCAGCAGATGATGTAGCAGACGGTGGAGCCGAGCCCCTTGCCCTTCGCCATCACCCGACGCACGGGGATAAAGTTGCCGCCGAAGGCAATCTGGAGCGGCTCGTCCGGCCCTATCTCCGTCTCGCACCCGTCGATGTCCGACACGGGAAGGATGCCCGCCGCGTAGAGGTCCCCTGCGATGTCGCGCAGCGTGGGTGTCTCGGCCAGCTCCGCCGCCTGCGCCGCGCTCGCGTCCACCAGCGTCAGGCCGATGCTCTTCTCTCCGCGCCGCGGCATCTCGAAGGCAGAGAACACGCCCAGCGTCTTCGTGGCGGAGTCCGACACGTTGGCCGGGTCGAAGAGGTAGCAGTTGAGGTACCACGTCGACTTGAAGAGCTGCGATGCCACAGTGTCTCGGTTGGACACCCAGTCAAGCGCGCCGTCGACGTTGTCCAGCTCGACGTCGATGGTGCTCGACGTGAGGCCGCTAGTTCCAAGCCCTCGAGCCATTCTGCCGAGAGAGGCGATGCGTGGCTCCGTCCATCCGGCCACGCCGAGGCTGATGGAGTGCGTGCCGTAGTACGCGAGGTAGGTGGCCCCGCCGTCCAGCGACACGCCGAAGTAGTAGGCCACCCCGACCCCTGGCAACGCGGCCAACTGGTCGAACGTACTCACGCCCCCACCTCACGCCCGAGGCTGCGAATCTCCAGCTCGCTCGGCTGGTACACGCCGTAGTCATCCTGCGTCCACTGCCACGACGGATTCCAGAGGCGGCCGAAGATGCACTCCTGTGCCTCGTCCGACGAGTCCGTGAAGGCGTCGTACTTCTCAATCCATAGCAGCGGCGTCACCCTGCCGCGCGTCGCGCCCCACAGTGCCCGATGCTCTGCCTTGTCGGTGGCCGAGAAGTCCGAGAAGCGCAGGTGCTTGCTGCGGCGAGGCCCGCCCAGCAAGTAGGCGCGCGAGTCGCCGTACATCATCTCGTTGGCGACGTCGAAGTACTCCTCAGACTCTCCGCTCCCATAGACGCTGCCGCGCGTCAGCACGGTGGGCGCGCCGTACAGGAAGAACTCCCCAACCGAGAGCGTGAAGGTGCCTGTCCACTGGAAGACGACGCGCCAGTATCGCTTGGATACGGCCACAATCTGGATGACGTGGTCCTTGTTTCGAGGCGCCACCACGTTGACGCTGCCTCTCGAGTAGGCCGTGGTGAGTCCGGCTGTGAAGGCCGCGTCCGTTGCGCCCTGGAGCACGAAGAGTCCGGCCACAGCAGAGGCGATGTTGGAGTTGAGCACCGCGACTCCTGCCACCGTCTGCGCAGAGCCCAAGTCGAAAGCCATGGTGACGGTGCTGGCCGTCGCGTTGAAGGCGTACCGCTTGTCCATGCGCGAGTCGTTGAGGTAGCTGCGCGTCGCATCGCTTGGCCCGCCGGTGGGCGTGAAGCTCGCCGCAGCCAGGCCGGCCAGCAGGTTGGTGGTGGCGTAGGCGTAGGCCATGACTCACATCCCGAAGAGGGGCCGCAACTGGCCGCGCCCCGTGCGTACCGCGTTGAAGATGGCTCGGCCGCCGCGTCGCTCGAAGTACGAGCGCGAGGACTCCGCGTCGATGGTCTGCACCGAGACGTTGACGGCGTTGCCAGACGCCCGCCCGTCCACGCCGCCCGGCCCGCCCATGCTGGCCACCTCGGCGCGGGACAGCACACGCTCGCCCTGCTGGAGGATTGCGACGTGCTCATCCTGCGCCAGCACGCCAGAGTGGTGGCGTGGAATGCCGTCGACCCATCCGCCATCGTGCATGGTATTGACTCCTGCGGATAGGAGCCCGCCAAGCGCACCACCAATCTGGCCGCCGAATCCCGGAAGCAGCACGTTGCCGACGATGGACAGGATGCTCTGGAGGATTGACCCCATCATCCGCTTCGCGTCGAACTTGCCGCCCTCCATCATTGACTGGATGGCGCCGGCGATGTTGGTGACGATGGAGGCGCCGATGGCCTCGGTGGCTGACTTCCATGTCTCCTGCATCTTGATGGCGTTGTCCTCTGACTTCTTGACGGCTTGGTCCCAGGTGGTGAACTCCTCGGCCCGCTTCGACATCAGGTCCTCTTCGTACTTCATCTCCTTCTTGACGGCGTCGCCCTGAGCCTTCACCTCGTCACCCAGGAGCTGCATCCTGCGCTTGTGGTCATCCTCCTCGATGGCCATCTGCAGCTCTTCGTCCTTCTTCCAGTCCTCGTGGGTGCGCTTGTTGGCGGCGTCGAGCGCGGTTTGGTACTTCAGCGCCTCGGCAGCCGCCCCGCTCTTGGCCTTGCTGGTCTGGCCTGCGTTGGGGTTGGTGGTGCTCCCAGGCATGTTGAGGGGAGGGGCTGGAGCACCACCAAGCTCTGGGAAGGTTGGGATGGCCCCAAGGTCTTCGCCTGTGATTGGGTCGTAGCTGTGGCCCACTGCTCCGGTGAGGAGGTTCACCTTCTGAGAGTCTGGCGCCGCGATGTTGGACAGCGCAGTCTTCAGCTTGTCGAGGACGCCGTACCGCCTGTCTACGTCGTCGATGAACGCGCCAAACTTCTTCTGCAGGTTCTCGAACTCTACGCCGACGGCATGGACGCGCCCACCGAGCCCCTTGGCGTCCTCCTCTGCCGCGCCGCCCATCTTCTCCTTGAGCTGGTCGACGTACAGCATCACGTCCTTCGACTTGTCGCCGGTCGATTCGATGGCGGTGGTGATGCCCTTAAAGGCGTTCTTGCCTGAGTCCACCGACATCGTGAGGTGCTGGGTGGCCTCCACTGCGTCGACACCCATGCGCGACGAGTAGTCGATGAGGGCCTCGACCGTCTCGTTGATCTTCCCTGGGGCGACGCCGAACTGGTAGAGCATCATCTGCATTCTCTCGGTCTTGACCGTGTCGATGCCGACGGACTTCTCCAGCTCCTCTGCCTGCTTCTTGTATGCCTCGGCGAGGGACCCAGCGACCATCTCAAGCTGCCTGTCGATGCGCTCCTGCTCTGCGTAGGCCTTCACCGACTCCTTGGTGAACTCGACCAGCATCTCAAGGCCCTTCTTGATGCCCTCCTTGAGTTCATCCCAAGCCGCAACGGAGAGGCCGATCTTGTGGGCCATCTCCTCCTGCACCTTCTCAGACATCTCGCCGAGCGACTCAAGGCCGTGCTTGGCCTCGTCGATGGCTCCCTTGGCTTCGTTCCTCCCGTTGATGTTGAGTTTGATGTCAGCCACGGCGGCGCTCCTCTGCTCTCTGAACTTCCCTGATGATAGCAGTCTCTTGCTGCATCACGGCCAGCACCTGGGTGGCTCGCGCTGGCCACGCATCCCAGACGCCTCCGCTGAAGGCCGGTGCCTCGTGGCCTGCGACGTGGAAGTAGAAGTCGAACTCCCTGCGCGTCTTCTCCATCAGCTCCGCCGGCGTGGCCATGGCCACCTCGCGCGGCAGCTTGTCGAGGACGAAGCGCGGCTGTGGCGTGGCGTTGCCGGCCGGCGGCTCGTAGCCGACGAAGCCGTGCCGCCTATCTGCCACCCAGCTCACCGGGCGTCCGTCTGGGCGCTGTCCTGCTCGACGCTCTGGGCGCGCGTACCAAAGTCCCCACCAGAGCGCCACTTGGAGAAATGCGCGAAGGTCCCTCCAAGCTCGTTGTACTCGCGTACGGTGCGAGTCATCTCCAGCAGGTTGAAGAGTCCAGCCATCGAGAGGCACAACTCCACATACTGCTCCAGCGTGGCGACTGGCTTGCCGTCCACCAGCAGCGGCTCCGCGCCCATGCGGACGAAGGGGGCCAGCGCATCCGTCATCGGCTTCACCGAGCGCGAGAAGTCCTTGGCGTCGTTGCTGGCATTCATCGCGGCCACCTGCGCGTCCTGAAACGCGACGAGCTGGGCCTTGGTGAGGCTGGCGTTGACCTCCAAGTAGAAGCGCTTGGCCTGCGGCTGGGTGAGGTTGTTGCCCAGCCTGGGCTCCAGTCGCTCCCATCTGTCGATGCTGATGTCTGGCATGGCTCCCTCTTAGGTCAGCGTGATGGTGAACATGTCGTTTGAGCCCGAGTCCCTGATGCGGAAGGCGATGTCCACCAGCGCGATGTCATTGGCGGTGTCGGGCACCTTCGGCGGGATGACCTCGCAGTTGGCCGCGGCCAGCGTGACGATGCTGCCGGTGCCGACGCCCTGTACGATGGAGACGGCCACGTTCTTCCGCTGCACTGCCTTCCCCAGCATCGACACGTCGCTGGTGCCCTTGAGCTGCACCTTCGCAGAGAGGTTGGCCTCGTAGCGCACTTCCTTGGGGCCCTGGACGTAGGCGCTTCCAGTCTCGGCCGCGCGCAGCATGAGGCCCGTCTTCACGTCGAGCTTCCAGTTGAGGGCCGGGATGGCCACGCCGTCGATGGTGACGGTGGCGGTGGCCTCGCTGATGGGGCTGCCGGTGTAGGCGATGCCGGTGGGGATGTAGGGCTGCATCGGCACCGCGCTGTGCGCCACGCCGGTGCTGCCGAGCTGGGCGCGTGCGATGGTGGTGGAGGTGCTGCCGTAGCCGATGTTGGTGCGGCTGCTGATGAGGATGATCTCCGACTCGATGAGGTAGTAGCCGGCGTCGAGCCGGTAGCTCTCTTCGGCGGTGTGCGTCAGCGTGGTGACGACACCGGACGCGAGCGTCACCGAGAGGAGGTCGCCCTGGGTGTTCTTCCCGACGCCCTGCCCAGAGAAGGTCGCCTCCACTTCCTTGTCTCCGCCCTCCAGCGTCATCTGGGAGACGACGCAGCCGCGCAGCGTCTCGGCGAAGTAGGTGGACGGGCTGGTGCCCAGCAGGCGCGTGAAGCTCGCAGAGGCGAAGTCCGCGGCCGTCTCCAGCGGGGTGGGGCTGGGCGCGATGACGACGTTGGTGGCCGCGTTGACGGTCTGCTTGAGGCCGGCGGCCTTGTAGAGCACCGCCTCCAGCGGCACCGCGTCGACTGCGCTGCGGCTCTTCAGGGTGGTGCCAAGGGTGAATGGGAGGGGCTGGTAGCGGCCCTGCACCCAGCCGGTCTGCATCCCGCGGCTGATGGCCCTGTCCTTCTTGGCGCGCACCACCGGATTCTCGGCGCCGCCGAGGTCCACCTTGGTGAACTCTCTGGCCTGGGCCGCGTAGGCGGCGACGTTGGCGGGGGTGGGAGTGGTGCCGAAGGTCGTCTCAGACACAGCGAGGAGTCGGAGGTCCCAACTGTTGATGGGGTTCGTTGCCATGGTTCAAGCTCCTGCAGGTCGCGCGAAGACTCGCGCAGTGATTGTGAGTGAGGCCGTGTCGTAGAGTACGTTCTCGCCTTTGAAACTGAAAGCCTTGCCGGGGATGAAGACGTTGGTAACCTGCACCAGCATCACGTCGCCGAAGCCCTCGTGGCCGGCGTAGCGGCCCCGCAGCGTGTGCAGCACCTCTCGCACCGCACGCACCACCATCGACACGCCCTCGCGGCTGCGGTGGGTGCCCATTCCAAGCTCAGGCTTGAAGCAGAGAATGGGGATGGTGACGAGGTACTCGTACCGGCGGAGCGGCTCAATCTGGACAGACTGCCTCTCGTCGAGGATGAGCCAGAAGGCCTGCCCAGTCTCAGGCGAGGCCATCGGCCAGCCGTCCATCACCCCGGCGTTGGTGGGCGCCACGAGGGCGCTGTAGAGCACCGTCTCGCCGCCGGGGCTCCAGCCGAGGATGAGGTTGGCTCCAGTGGTGTCGGCGAGGGCACAGACGACGCTGGGGGCGTCCTGCGCAGGCTTTGCGCTGGCCGTGAGAATCACCCGCCCATCCCTGTCGAAGGTAGCCACGAGGCCCGGCGGACTGGCGCTGTTGATGTCGAAGGCGACCTGGGCCGCAGTGCGAGTGCCGGCTGTCATCGCGCAGGTGGTGGGCGACGATCCGTCCCTGTTGATGCCCAGCTTCAGCGAGGTGGCGGCAGGGAAGGTGAAGGGCTCGACGTAGGCAGACTTCAGCACCGCGGGCCGCAGGGTGTTCAGCTCCGCCACCTTGGCCGGCAGGAACATCAACAGGTGCTCTCTGATGGCCTGCACCGCGATGTCCTCGTAGCCGAGGCCGTCTGAGGTAGCCGCAGCACCAGCCACCGGGTAGGGCCAGCCAAAGCCGCCGCTGTACTGCAGAGGGTAGGCACCGGCCGGCGCGTCGAGGCGGTAGGCCACGCCGGTGGTGAGGTCCGACGCCGACGGCGTGAAGACGTAGAGGCCAGTTGTCGGCGAGGTGATGGCCGGCGGCGTGCGCGCGTTGAGGCTGGCGTCCTCGTAGACAGGCAGCGTTGGGGCTGCGCCACTCCACAGTGCGCCTTGGTTGTCTTCCAGCTCGATGCAGCCGAAGGGGGCGCCTGGGACAAACTGCGCCCCGTAGGTGCGCCTCGGCATGAGCTGCAGCGCACCTCCCACGTCGTTGTCGATGAGGTAGACGACTCCGCGCGCAAGGTCTGCGTCTGGAATCCAGAAGGAGAAGAGGCCGCCGCCGAGGTTGAGGATGGTGGGCTGCGCCAGCGCGGTGCCGTCCCGCAGGCCGTAGAAGAGCCACGCAGGTGTCGCCGATGGCGCGGGGGTGCCATCACCAGTCTCGACCAACCACGGTGGTAGGAGCACGGCCATCAGGGCACCGGGTCAGGAGCCAGAACGATGTCTGGCAGTGAGTCGAGATGGGCCTTGAACTGGGCCTGCTTGGTGGCCGCGAAGTCGGCCGGCGCCGCCGCGTCTTGCGCGTCCCGCTTGGCCAGCCACTCCTGAAGCACGTTCACGGCGTCGCCGATTTGCACGCGCATCTGCTCGCGAGTGGTGGCCGCCTTGACTGCGGTGATGAGATCCTTTGCCGACTGTCTGCCGATGCCCATTTCAGCACTCCTTCGCTTCGCCGTTGGTGATGAAGCCGTGCCACGCACAGCCGCCGACGCGCAGCACACTGGGCGTCAGCGTCAGCGTTTCGAGCGTCTCACCCGTGCGCTGCCAGCCGTGGCGCGGGTCGTCGTCGGGCGGTGGCTTGCCGTCGAGAGGGTTACGGAAGGGCACATAGAGCTGGCCCTGGCAGTTCGGCCGGCCGCCGCATGGACAGTTGAGCGCGAGGCCCACGCCGGGGCGAAAGGCGATGGGCTCGCCCGTCTTTGAGTTGAAGACGCCCTCGCCGCCGTAGCCGAGGAAGTGCGCTTCGAGGTCGATCAGCTTCATAAGAGGCCACCGACCTCCCACGCAAAGCAGGTCGCCGCCGTCGCGTTGGCGGTGCAGCTCGCGGTGAAGCTCCCCGCCGCGCGCGTGGTGACCGCGAGCTCCTTGCACGTCGTGTCGCGGCTGAGCGGGGTGATCTGAACGAAGCTCGAGGCGGTGGCCAGCGAGTTGGTGATGACCGCCGAGCTCGCACCGATGGCGATACAGCTGATGCCGCGCGGCTTGTTCACCGTGGCGGCTCCAGGGGTTCCGCTGGTGTCGGTACCGGCGGCGCTCTGGAGGCCGTTG
>Ga0213919_1000088_pt1 | contig 48331 bp, 61 predicted proteins | sample McNCre317MG_FD_161056 | JGI IMG/M metagenome (GOLD analysis project Ga0213919, IMG submission 161056) | Freshwater microbial communities from McNutts Creek, Athens, Georgia, United States - 3-17 MG | ecosystem: Environmental > Aquatic > Freshwater > Creek | place: USA: Georgia | collected...
GGATATTATAAGGTTCATGCGTCATCTGTTGAGTTCGAAGAGAACCCAGTAGGTGCAACTGTTACTGAGGAAGAAGACTTTGATCCTGTTGTTGATCGCACATACGAATCACATACAGGAGCAATGCTCAGTTTCAATGACTGGATGAATCAGTATGGTGATTGTGTGTGGTGTGGTTCTCCCGTACAACCCACAATGGAACATGCTTTGACAACAGAAGGTCAGTGTTTGTGCAGTGGCTGTCTTTCTGATTCCGAGATTAACGATTACGTTAAGATTGCGAAACAGGTAAAGGCTATTGCTTAATTAATTTCAACGAGGTGTTAACATGGAAATTTTAGTTGGTTGCGACCCAGAAGTATTTGTGAAACAGAATGGTGTGTTTAAGTCTGCCTTTGGTCTTATCCAAGGTGATAAAGCAAACCCACAAAAGGTTAATCGTGGTGCTGTGCAGGTAGATGGTATGGCATTGGAGTTTAACATTGACCCAGCACATAGTGAGGATGAGTTCTGTATTAACGTGCAAGACGTGTTCAATACTATGAAGCTGATGGTTCCAGACTACGAGGTTGTAGCTGTGCCTGTGGCTCACTTCGACCCAGCGTATATCAAGAGTCAACCAGCAGCAGCTCTCGAGCTTGGCTGTGACCCTGACTTTAATGGCTGGAATGGCCTTGTTAACACCAAGCCAAACGGTGAACGTCCTATGCGCACTGCATCAGGCCACGTACACATTGGATGGACTAAGGGTATGGATATTAACGACCCTATGCACATTGCCCAATGTAATGCTGCTATTCGTCAAATGGACTTCTACCTAGGTCTCCCAAGCCTGTCCTATGATGATGACCAAGAGCGTCGTGAGATGTACGGTAAGGCCGGTTGCTGCCGTTATAAGCCTTATGGTACAGAGTATCGTACCTTGTCCAATGCTTGGCTTAAGAGTGAGTCGTTGATGCGTTGGGTTTATCGTAATACTGTCAAAGGTATGAACGAATTGATTGCTGGTAACAATCTTTCTGAAAAGTATGGTGATATTCAAGACATCATTAACAATGGTGACAAGAAAGCAGCCAAGAAGATTATTCAAGCAGAAAATATTGAGGTGTGTTATGGCTGAGTTAAATCATAATGACGTATATCAGTTGTATATGGATACAATTTGTACGTATAAAGGTTCTCCAGTACGTGTAACAAGCATTGATCGAGACTTAACAGTAAACATTATTATGTTGCGTCATGGTAAAAATGTTGTAGTTAAGTTTGATCAAGAGTTGTTTGGCCCTCCTATGGGACGTATTGGTTTTGTGAATGAGGGTACACATTGTGTGTATGTTACTCGTCAGCCTGTACGTCGATTCCAAATTGGATTGAATCGTGGAAATATCAAACTCCATTCAATGCCTTTTGAAGATCGTAAGGCAGCTGATCGTGACTATAACATCGTGTATAAGATGACAAGTAAAGGGTGGGCTAAGGCATTGGATAACGAATATCCTAGTCTTGCAGAAGCTTTACGAATCGTTACTGGACACGGTGGTATTGTTGCTTTTGATAAACAGTTTGCTGTTGATGCTAAGCGACGCATTTACTACAAGACTGTAGAGGTTGGGCACATCCCTCCTCGTATGTCCACCGTTAAACGTATTGTTTTCAAAGAACAATTTTCTCATCTCGACACATTGGCAGTATACAGCTATGACAAAACTACACGAACTATTGCAGCAAAAGGTAACTAACGGTTCATTCGGCATTGAGATTGAGACAGAAGGTAAAAACCTTTGCCCTATTGTCCCTCCCCAATGGAAGATTGAAGATGATGGTTCATTACGTGGTGCATTTCCCAACGAACGAGCTGAGTATGTCCTGAAGAAGCCTCTGGATTTGCAAAAAGCTATTGATGCAGTAGTTAAATTGCGTCAAACACAGGACGATAACAATGCTACTCTTGACTTCTCTTTCCGTACTAGCGTCCATGTGCATGTGAACGTTCAACAACTGACATTCAATCAGTATTTGAACATGATCTATACATACCTTCTGCTGGAAGAACCATTGGTTCGTTACTGTGGCAAGGAACGTATCGGTAATCGTTTCTGTTTGCGTCTGCAAGATGCAGAGGGTTTGATTGATTACTTGTTCATGTTGTTCCGTCAAGGACAGAGTTCCATGCGACACATTCATGGTGATGCTGTACGTTATGCGTCCTTGAATATTGCAGCTACATCTAAGTATGGTAGTCTCGAGTTTCGTTCCCTTAAAGGTAATATGGATGTAGACTATATCACCACATGGTTACAAGCCCTTGACCACTTGCGTTCTTTTGCTCAAGAGTATAAAAATCCTCAAGAAATCCATGATCTGTTTGTAAAGAGTGAGCCTACTCAATTTGCAGAGACTGTATTAGGAGATGTGTTTGAGAGCTTTGCATATCCTGAGATGGAGATGGATATGCGTAGTAGTTTCTCTCTTACTCTTGAACTTCCCTATAATTTTCGAGATTATTCAGAGGAAGACAAACAGCTTCTAGCCATGCGTAAAGAACGTCTTGATCGTCAGAATAAGGAGATTGAAGAACTTATTGAACGTCAAAATCGTCAAGATGAATTAGCTCGTCGTCGTGCTGCGGAGCGTCGTATCCCTGCCCCTCGTCCTGAACAGATTGTGCCTGTGCCATTTGATATTGGTCAAGAAATTGCCCGTGAAAGGGCAGTTGTACGTGAAGGACAGGCTATGGCTGAAAGAGCTGTAGCTCGTCGTCGTGGTGCTCAAATCATCGTAGATGACGTAATGGTTCAAGAGTTGCGTAACCACCCTGCTAATATGGTGGATTGGAATGCAAACCCTTTTGAGGATAACATCGTAGCTGCTCCAGTACGAGCGCAAAGAGAGTGGTAATATGAACGAACGAATTCAAGAACTTGCTAAACAGGCTTATCGTCAGGACTGTTTGGAGAGTAACCCTCTCTGGGAAGAGGGTGTTGCTTTTAAAAGATTTATGGGATTAATGGATGGCACTTTTGAAAAGTTTGCTGAGTTGATTGTTCGGGAATGTATGTCGATGTGTGATAAAGTTCACAGTGATTACGGCATGGCTTCAGACACTGCTAGAATAAGCAAACGATATATCAAAGAACATTTCGGAGTTGAAGAATGAATATCTATCCATATAAGATGGCAAGCCAGTCAGCGAAAGCTCTGGCTCAAGCGTTAGGTGTTAAGCGACTCAAGCATGAAGGACGGATGATAGCTCAGCCATTTATCAACTGGGGTGCATCTAAGATTGATCGAGAGATTAAGAATGGGATTACTCTGTATAACCATCCTCATTCAGTAGGTGTTGCAGCTAATAAGCTCAAGACTTTCACGGCTCTAGATCAAATCGTTAACATTCCTGACTATACCACCGACAAGGCTGAGGCTCAGGAGTGGTTAAATGCTGGTGTTTCGATTGTTGAACGACATACACTTACAGGTCATAGTGGTGAAGGTATTCGCATCGTTGATAAGGGTGGTGAACTTAGTGATGATGCTAAGTTGTATGTCCGATACATCAAGAAACAAGGTGAGTTTCGACTCCATGTGTTTGATCACGAGGTATTTTTCATTCAGCGTAAAGCTCGTGCATTAGACGTTCCTGATGACCAAGTTAATTGGAAAGTACGTAATCATGCGAACGGTTTCATCTATGCCAATCGAGACATTGAATTACCTGATGTAGCTAAACATATGGCTATTGAAGCTGTTCAAACTATTGGGTTAGACTTTGGTGCAGTAGATATGATTTATAAGGCACGTCAGAATAAGTTCTATGTGCTTGAGATTAACACGGCGCCAGGGCTGGCTGGTACAACTCTCGATAAATATGTCGAGAAGTTTAAAGAACTGGAGTAATAGCATGTTCCCACTGGAGGAATATGATGAGTAAAGAAGCACTCAGTATCGAAGAAACGCTTAAGCTGGCGCTTGAGGCGTTGCAAGCACTTACCTGCACCGAGCGAACATCTGTAGACATAGAACAAGGTGAAGCAGCCATCAAAGCCATAGAAGAAGCACTATCCAAGCAAGAGCAGGGCAAGCCTGTGGCAAAACTTAAAACAAGCAATGTGCTACTTCGTTGCCGTCGTTGCGGGTGCTCAGATAAATTGACAATGCAGATTGAATATATCGCCCACGGAGTAAGGAGTAAAACATGACACCGAAACAAATTGAAATAATCAAAAAAGCAAGAGTGGAATGCATTTCTGGGAAAAGTGCAACTGCCGCAGCAACTCTTTATGCGCTTTTGCTTGATGAAGAAAAGCAAGAGCAGGGTAAGCCTTTGTGTACTGCTGCAATGTTTGATGATGCGTTTCTAGCAAAGAGTGGATTGTCACCAGACACAAAGCTTTACACCACACCACAACAACGCAAGCCGCTGACGTACGAGCAAATTGTGGATATTAACAACAAGTACTACAGCCTTGCCTATCGCGACTTTGATGCTGACATAGCCATTGCCAGAGAAATTGAAGCCGCCCACGGCATTAAGGAGAACACATGAGCGCACTATCTGAAGTTGACCTGCGAGACTTTGAACGAGTTGATGTAGACCTTCTAGAGCAATCTCTAGAAGATACTGATTCTTTTGCAGAATATCCTGTATTTATTGAATACTGTAAAACTATTCGCCGTATTCAAAAGAAACTGATTCAACAAACCCCTGCACTATTTAAACCGAAAGCATAACATGAGTAAATCTGGCGTATCTGGCACCCTTTCCGAGTCATTGATGTTGCAACATCGTTTCGAGATGACCTTTGACACACTGGATAAGCTTCCAGCAGATGACAAGGTTGGTCGAGCTGTTGTAGCAAATGAGCTGCACCATATCAAGAAACGTATGGAGAAGTTACCTAACTACAACATGCGTGGCTTGCAAAAGATTATGAACTTCTTGAAACCATATGCAGCTAAGGAGGTTACAGTCTAATGTCGCGTTGTGTGGAAAAACTACCACACCGTACTGATAAATGTAACTCGCAGTCGGGATTACAAGTCTTCCTTAAAGAAGATGGTACATATGATGGATTTTGCTTTGCATGTTCAACACACGTACCTAATCCCTACCACGACAAACCGAAAGACTACAAGCCACAATCTATCGTAAAGTCTAAGGAACAGATTGAAGCTGAGATTAAGGAAGTAGCAGACTACCAAACTGTTGCTCTCCCTGATCGTAAGCTCAAGAAAGAATCCTTAGAATACTTCGGTATTAAGGTTGGTGTATCAGAAGCAGACGGTGTAACACCAGTTACTCACTACTACCCTTATTATGAGGGTGATGTGTTGATTGGTTATAAGGTACGACTGATTGAGAACAAGCGTATGTGGGCCATTGGCTCTACTAAAAACGCTGACTTCTTCGGTTGGCAACAAGCAGTGCAGACAGGTGGTAAGAAGCTGTTTGTCACTGAGGGAGAATGTGATGCAGTAGCCCTGTATCAAATCTTTAAAGACCATAACAAAGGTACTCAATATGCAGATTACAATCCTGCTGTCGTTTCTCTCAGTAATGGCTCTGGCGGTGCTTCTAAGCAATTCGCCAAGATGCTTCCTGAAATAAGGAAAGTATTTAAGGAAATCATTCTCGTATTCGATAACGATGCCGCTGGCAAGAAAGCAGTAGAAGATGTACTACGTATCGCCCCTGATGCGATGGTTGCCAGTCTTCCATCCAAAGATGCTAACCAATGTCTTCTCGATGGACGTAGTAAAGCAGCTTATAATGCGTGCCAATTCAATGCCCAGAAGCCGAAGAATACTCGTCTTGTATCGGGTAATGATTTACACGAGGCTGGTAAAGAGCCCCCAACATTCGGTGTATCCTGGCCTTGGGAACACATTACGAAGGCCACAAGGGGCATTCGCTTGGGGGAAACCATTTATATCGGTGCTGGTCAGAAACAAGGTAAGTCGGAGGTCGTTAACACCCTTGCAGCTCACTTTATTAAGGAACACGGATGGAAAGTATTTCTTGTCAAGCCTGAAGAGAGCAACAAGAAAACATATAAGCTCGTTGCGGGTAAGTTAGCAGGTAAGTTCTTTCACGATCCTACCAAGGAATTCGATGAGAAAGCTTACGATGAAGCAGGTCAGGTATTACGTGACAACCTTCATATGCTTGACTTATATCAACACGTTGGATTCGACACCCTTAAAGGTGATATTCGTGCAGCAGCAGCTGAGGGATGTAAAGTAATCATCATCGACCCTATTACCAATTTAACTAACGGAATGGATGCAGCTAGTGCAAACGTCAAACTTCAAGAAATTGCTCAAGAGCTTTCTGCTATGGCCCTTGACCTTAACGTGGTTATTTTTATTTTTTGCCATCTGCGGAATCCTGATTCTGGTCCACCTCACGAAAGAGGTGGTGAAGTCTTGTCTTCTCAGTTTGCTGGTTCCCGCGCGATGGCTCGGTCATGCAACCTCATGCTCGGACTCGAAGGAAATCGAGATCCGCATCTCGGAGCTGAAGAGCGCAATCTTAGAACTCTAGTATTGCTTGAAGATAGGGAATTTGGAGAGACAGGTAGATATAAACTTTATTGGGATCAGGCAACTGGTCTATTCAACGAGATAAATTAATGCAAGTAGAAGCTATTGAGAAACACTATATCGCTAATCGTCAAAAGCTTCATAAGCGTATGTCATTCCGAGCTGGCTCTCCCGAAGCTGGTGAAGATGTAGTACAGACTGCTTATGAACGAGCTATTCGTTATCGTCGCAGCTGTGACCCACAACGGTTTGACCAGTGGTTCTCAATGCTTCTTAATAACGCATTACGTGACTATAAGCGTGAAGAGATGGGACATTCCTCTTGGGATGCAGAGGATGAGGAAGCAACAGATACTAACTGCCCTCATTACTCAGAGCGTATCCTAAAGGAAATCCTTGATCTAGTGGAAACTAAGAGTGTTGACCAAGTAGAAGTGCTTACACTCCATTTCAAGAATGGATATAACGCAATTGATATTTGTCACATTACTGACTACTCATACGCTAAGACACATCAAATCATTCAACGATTCCGTAACGAATTGAAGGACTTATACAGTGAGTGATACACTTGTACAACGTCTACGTATTCGAGCTAAGATTCGTAGACAGATTCCAGGACGTAAATCTGTAGAAGAAGGTAAGCCTGATCGTATTGCTGACATTCTCGAAGAAGCTGCGGATGAGATTGAACGATTAGAGAGATTGATTGATGAAAATAGCATCCTTTGATACAGAAGCTAATGGCTTTGTCCATCAAGCAACTCGTGTACATTGTGGTGTAGTTAAGATATTAGATGGGCCGGTACGTAAGTTCCGACCAACAGAGATCTATGACTTACTCAGGTACTTGGAATCATTTGATGTTCTAATTGCTCACAATGGTATTGGTTATGACTTTCCTCTACTCAAGAAGCTATTTAACTGGACGTATAAAGGAAAAGTAGTCGATACACTAATCATGTCTCGTCTACTCAATCCTAAGCGTCTAGTACCATTCAACTGTGCTAACAAGAAAGCTGGTCCTCATTCACTTGAGGCATGGGGTTATCGTGTTGGTCGTGGTAAGCCTGAGCATGATGATTGGGAAGTATTCTCGGAAGAGATGCTCCATCGTTGTACTGAGGATACGGAGATTCTAGAGTTAGTGTATAAAGCATTGCTCGAAGAAGCTAAGGGTGGTAAATGGCGTGATGCGTTCCTTATGTCGTTTGAGTTGTTTACACGACTACAACAGCAAGAAGAATATGGTTGGCTTGTTGATCAAGACCACATGCACAAATGTGTACGACAACTCACTCGTTGGGTTGATTTAATTGACAAAGTAATTACTCCTCGTCTTCCACAAGTATTGGAAGTTGAGGAGACTAAAAAAGCAGGTGAATACAATTACATCCGAAAACCATTCCTCAAGTCAGGAGCTTATTCCCAAAGCGTTAGTGATTGGGGTGCTCGCTGTGGTATTGATCTCAGTGTTAAGCCCGTTGTGGGTCCCTTTAGTCGCATTGGCTTTCGGGTAACAGACCTTAACTCTAATGCAGAAACTAAAGACTTTCTTTTAAAATTAGGATGGGAACCATTAGAATGGAATACAAACGATGACGGAGAGCGAACAAGCCCTAAACTTAGCAAAGACGACCCATTTGAAGGTATTGAGTCAAAGCTTGGCTCTCTTGTCGCACGACGTGTCCAATGCAGACAGAGGCGTTCAGTTATTGAAGGCTTATTCGGTCTTATTCGAGAAGACGGACGAATTAGTTCAGTTGTCAACACGCTTGCCGTCACTGGACGAGCTACGCACAGAAATATTGTCAACATACCTAAAGCCTCAAGCTTCTACGGTAAACAAATGCGGGCGATCTTCACTTCCAGGGATGGGTGGGTTCTAGTAGGAACCGACTCAGCAGGTAATCAGCTAAGACAACTAGCAGCACGGATGGGCAGCGATGCTTACATCTATGCTATGGTGTCAGGTAATAAAGAAGATGGAACTGATCCTCACACTCTTACACAGCGAGCTGGTGATCTCGAATCTAGAGATATTGCTAAGAACGTTATGTATTGTTTGTTGTTTGGTGGTGGCGATACTAAGCTTGCCAAAACAGCGAAGAAGCCACAGGGGTCGGGAGCTGATCTTCGTGATAAGCTATATCGTGGCCTTGATGGTCTTGGCGATCTTATGGAAAGACTAACTAAAGAATGGAGAAGCACAGCACGACAGAGGTATAACGCACAGTTCCGACGTATGGAATATTACGACGGAACAATTACAGGACTTGATGGTAGACCGATCAAAGTACCTTCAGAGCATCAGATTTTAGTTTATCTATTACAATCAGACGAAGCCATTCACATGGCTAAAGCCTACTGCATCTTGTGTGCAGAACTTGAAAAGAAGTACGTCTGGGGTGTAGATTATGGAGTAGTATGCTGGTACCATGACGAGTACACTATTGAGTGTAGAGAAGAAATTGCTAACGATGTTAAACGTATATCAGAAGATGCTATTCGTTTGGCAGGTGAGCATTATAAAATCAAATGCCCTCATGCTGGTGAGGGTGCAATCGGTAAGAATTGGTACACAATTCACTAAGGAAATATATGGACGATCAAGAAAAACAAGCGTATAACATTGAACTCTTCTTTGCTTCTAATGAGGTTAAAGAGTATGTAGACATTATTGGCTACCAAGTGAGCAACACTGTTGTTGCTATTATGACGAAGGATGGTGAGACATTGGTATATCCATTGGCAACCGTTACATTCATTCGCCATTTCCCAATGGTAGCATAATATGCATAATACATTCAATGGTTGGAAATTACGTGGACGCGTAGTCATGCAAGGTGAACGCGGATTGTTCCGCAATGAGTACGGTGATAAGATGTTTCATCGTGATCAAACTACACCAATCGGTGGTGTAGAACGAATCACAGTGTATCGTGACACTCGTGGTCGTTTCGTAAAACAGACAGTAACATACGCTTAATCGAAAAGGAATAAATATGGGTTTGGAATCATATCAGTACGACCCTGCCAGTGGAGAATTCTTTAACCGAAAAGGTAAGAAAGTAGGATCATACACTAAAACGTATGGGAGGATTCTCCACCGTGGCAAAGAAATTCAATTATCAAGATTGGCTTTCTTTCTCATGGAAGGTGCATGGCCTATCGAAGAAGTAGATCATATTAACGGAGATACTCACAACAATCGTTGGAATAATCTTCGCAAATGTAATCGAGTTCAAAATTCACAAAACAAAGGTAAACGTAAACATAACACCACAGGATACAAAGGCGTATATCCTATGTCTTATGGTGCTAATGTCTATTACCTATCTAAGATACAATCCAACGGTAATGCTTATTATCTAGGATCATTTAAAACACCAGAAGAAGCAGCTAAAGCTTATAATGAAAAGGCTTTAGAGCTTCATGGTGAATTTGCAAGACTTAACGAAATTAAAGGAGTTTAAATTGGGACTTAATGCGAAACGTGTAGGTGGCGGTGGTGGTAATCGTACACCTCAAGCTAATATTGAGCCAGGTACATATCCAGCTCGTCTAGTGCAGATTATTGACTTGGGCTTGCAAGCTCAACGTCCATATCAAGGTAAGGACAAACCTCCAGCACAAGAGATTATGTTGACCTATGAATTGGTTGACACATTTATGTTGGATGAGAATGGTGAGGAGTTGGTTGATAAGCCACGTTGGATCTCTGAGACATTGCCTTTCTATGGCTTGTATGCAGATAAGGCTAAGAGTACACAGCGTTACAACGCTATTGATCCTAACGGTGATTTCGATGGTGATTTTACCAAGGCTATTGGTCAGCCGATTAATGTGACTATTGTAAACAACGCAGTGGGTGATAAGGTATATGACAACATTGCAACTATCTCTGCTATGCGCCCTCGTGACGCTGACAAATGCCCCGAACTGGTTAATCCTTCAAAGCTCTTTGACTTGGATGCACCTGACTTGGAAGTGTTCAATGCTTTGCCAGAATGGTTGCGAGACAAAATCAAAACCAACCTGAACTACAAAGGCTCTGCTCTTGAGCAAGCTTTGGCAGGTGGTGGTGACCGTCCTCGTAGTGCTCCTGCTAAGGCTGCAAAGCCTGCCCCTAAGCCTGAGCCTGCTGATGCAGACGAAGGTGACGGCGATAACAATCCATTCTAATGCCTCAATGCCTGATCGACGCAGATGTTCTGTGTTATGAGATTGGGTTTGCAGCGGAGTCAGGTTGGCAACAGCCTGGCTTCCCTCCTTGGGATTATGTAGAACAACTACTAACCAACAGGATTAATAATATCGTAGCCATTGCAGGACAGGATGATAGCTCTCCACCTATTCTGTTCTTCACTGGTTCTACAAACTTCAGGTTTGATATTGCTAAGCGCACACCCTATAAAGCAAGGCCTGGAAACAAGCCTTGGCATTACAAGAACATCAAAGCATATCTGAAAGCTGTATATGACTACAGACAACAAGAGGGACTGGAAGCAGATGACCTTATGGCCATCGAACAAACCAGACGACCAGACGAAACCATCATATGCACCCGTGATAAAGACTTACGACACGTCCCAGGTTGGCACTACGGATGGGAGCTCGCTAACCAACCTCAATTTGGCCCATTGTTGGTTGACCCATTTGGACAGATCACTCTATCTTCAGACAGGAAAACAGTTAAGGGATATGGTATCAAATTCTTCTACTCCCAATGCCTAACTGGTGATCGAGTAGATAGTATTCCTGGCATTGATAAATGCGGCCCTGTAGCAGCGTTTGAAATTCTAGAGCATATGCAGACAGCTGATGAATGTTTCAAGGCCGTTAAAGAGGCTTACAAGGCTTCCTTTGGGGATCGTTGGGACGTAGAGCTGTTAGAGCAAGGTAGATTGTTATGGATGACACGAGAACTGCATCCTGATGGTTCACCAGTGCTATGGGAGTTGCCAGATGTACAATAACGGTACGTGGACAGTTGCACGTTTCAATTCATTCGTTAAGAGTGCATTGCGTAGTGCATCTCAACGTTGGCCTCCTAAGTATACAGTCTTATCTAAAGCTTGTGTAGGACAGAAAGTTAATCCTGCTTCTGGTAGGTTGGCTAAGTTCTACACGTGTAATAAGTGTAAGACAGATTTTCCAGCTAAGAATGTGGAGGTAAATCATATTGTCCCTGTTGTACCTGTTAATGGGTTCGATAGTTGGGATGGAATAATTAGCCGACTATTCTGTGAAGAAGACGGCCTAGAAGTGGTATGTAAGCCATGCCACAAATTAATAACAAAAGAAGAAAATTTAGAAAGAAAAGTTAATGCAAAAACCAAATCCAGCTGAGTTCAAAGGCTTCTCATTGTTTAATGATGTAGAAGATGACAACCTTCGTCCTTTCAATCGTGCTCGTGTAATGGCGAATATGGCTGAAGATCACACAAACAAAGAGAAGCGTATCACTCCTAAAGGTGCAGCTCTGATCCTAGGTTATTTCAACCTGATTCCAAAAGAGGAACGCAATGTTGCGAAGGAATTGTTTGAGATCGAAATGAACAATCGTGGATTCGCACTTACAGCTTGAGAAAAGGTTCAACGAACTAATGGAACGTATCATGTCTAAAGAAGGTGTTAAACACGATCAAGACAAACCAATGTTAAACCTTATTGACCCCCAAGCGATTGAGGGTTTAGCAGCAGTATTAACATTCGGAGCTAAGAAATATGCTGCTGACAATTGGCGAGGCGGGATTAATAATTCTCGTCTTATTGCCTCTCTTTTGCGTCATCTGTTTGCAATTATGCGGGGCGAGTATATTGATCCAGAAAGTGGTCTTCCGCATATTGACCATGTCGGTTGTAATTGGATGTTCCTATCTAATAATCTCAAGAATCGTCCCGATCTAAACGATTCATACTTCAATGAACCTATGAAGGTAATGCCTTACAATCAACAACGCTTTGGCAAGAAAGACGAATGAGTAAAGTTAAATTAATTTGGGCAACACCAGACGCAGAGAATCTGGTAGCTTACATGGCCCGTGTAAGTAATCCAGCTAATCAGGACAACAAGGAAACATCAGCTAAGCTATTACAATACTTGGTCCGTAATAAGCATTGGTCTCCATTCGAGATGGTTAGTGCCTGTGTAGAGATTGAGACTACTCGTGACATTGCCCGTCAGATTCTTCGTCATCGTAGTTTCGCCTTTCAAGAATTCAGCCAGCGATATGCAGTTGCCACTGAGTTTGAGACAGGTGAGACACGATTACAAGACTTAAAGAATCGTCAGAGCAGTTTGCTTAACGAAGATCGTGAGCTGGATAATATCTGGCAACGTGCTCAGAAAGATTTGATTGATCATAGTGTTAAAACTTATCAATGGGCATTGGATAACGGAATTGCTAAAGAGGTAGCACGTAAGGTGTTGCCAGAAGGTTTGACAGGTAGTCGTATGTATATGACTGGTACATTGCGTAGTTGGATTCATTATTTGCAAGTACGTCTTGATCCATCAACACAGAAGGAACATCGTGAAGTTGCAGAGAAAGTATATCAAGCCTTGAAAAAGGATTTCCCTAATATTTTGGAAGTGGTTAAATAATGCGTATTGCAGTAATTCCTGACACACAGGTTAAACCAGGGGTATCAACCCGATATCTTGAAAACATTGGTGAGTATCTAGTAGAGAAGAAACCAGACGTAATCATTCATCTAGGCGACCATTGGGACATGCCTAGCTTGAGTAGTTACGATATTGGTAAGAAGAGTTTTGAGGGTCGTCGATATAAGAAAGATATCGAAGCTGGCAATGAAGGTATGGCAAGTTTGTTACAGCCGTTGTACAACTACAATGAACGTGCTATCGCTAATCACAAGCCCCGTTATCGCCCTGAAATGCACTTCTTGATGGGTAACCATGAGAACCGTATTAATCGTGCTGTAAACAACGATGCCAAGCTTGAAGGAACTATTGGTGTTGAGGACTGTTACTTGGACAATTGGAACGTGCATGATTTTCTGGAAGTGGTTATTATTGGTGGTGTGGCTTTTAGTCATTACTTCGTTACAGGTATTGCAGGCCGACCCGCTGCTACTGCCAATGCTCAACTGAATAAGAAACATATGAGCTGTATCGCTGGTCATCAACAGGGCTTGCAGATTGCAACAGCTCATCGCGGTGATGGTCAACGATTGACAAGTATTATTGCTGGATCATGTTATGAGCATGACGAAGATTACTTAGGTGCTCAAGGTAATAAGCACTGGCGTGGTATGTTGATGTTGCATGAAGTGAATGATGGTCAGTTTGACTTGATGCCTGTATCCCTGGACTATATTAATAAGAAATACGAATGAAACAAAAGATTGATGACTTGATGTACGAATGCCATAAACAATCACGAGAAGCTGGTTGGTGGCACGATATTAACACGGGTAAGTCTATTACCGAGAACCCTTTCGCATTCAGTAATAAGCTTATGCTAACTGTCTCTGAACTGTCAGAGGCAATGGAAGCAGATCGAAAAGGTTTGATGGATGATAAACTCCCTCATATGGATGGCCGTGTTGTTGAATTGGCTGATGCTCTTATTCGTATTTTCGATCTTGCTGGAGCATATAATATGCCCCTTGGTAAAGCATTTGAAGAGAAAATGGCATATAATGCAGGACGATCAGATCACAAGCGTGAGAATCGTCAAGGCATCGGTGGTAAATCTTACTAATAACAATAAGGAATTTAATGACAGAAAACATCCAATCTCTCCGTTCGCAACTTTTGATGCGACGTACCTACAATCGACCATTAGATGACAAAGGCACAGTATTTGAAACATTCGCACAAACCGTTAACCGAGTTATTGGACACCAACAATGGCTCTGGGAACGTGCTCAGCAACGAGAGCTTGACACCCAACAGCTCATGGAGCTCGAAGAACTCCGATATCTCATGCTGGAGCGCAAAGTGCTCATGTCAGGACGAACTCTATGGTTGGGTGGTACGGACGTGGCTAAGCGACGGGAAGCGTCTCAGTTCAACTGTTCGTTCACTCATGTTGAAACGGTATACGACGTTGTTGATGTTCTCTGGTTGCTCATGCAAGGCTGCGGAGTTGGATTTAGACCAATTGTGGGACAGCTTACCGGTTTCCAAGAGCCAATCCGAGAACTCGAAGTAATCCGTAGCACTCGTACTGATAAAGATGGTGATCAACACAATACAGAAACTTTTAAAGACGGTGTATGGACGATCCGAGTTGGTGACTCAGCTGAGGCTTGGTCTAAATCAATTGGTAAACTTATGTCGCATAAGTATCCAGCACGTAAACTCGTATTGGATTTTTCACAAATTCGACCCGCAGGGGAAAGGCTTAAAGGATATGGTTGGATTAGCAGCGGTGACGCATCCATTGCAAAAGCTTATGAAGCAATCTTTCAAATTCTTAATCGGCGTTCAGGTAGTCTTCTTAGCCGTATTGACATTCTTGACGTGGTTAATTGGCTTGGGACTGTCCTATCTTCTCGCCGTTCAGCTGAAATTGCTCTATTCGAGTATGGAGAAGATGAATGGGAAGAATTTGCGGTAGCAAAGACAGATTGGTGGGCTAAGAATGTACAGCGAGGACAGAGTAACAATAGCTTGCTCTTTAATCACAAGCCGAGCAAAGAGAATATTGCAGAAATCTTTAAGCTTATGGTCGCAGCCGGTGGCAGTGAACCTGGTTTCATCAACGGTGTCAGTGCAAGAAAACGTGCACCTTGGTTCAAAGGAGCTAACCCTTGTGTTGAAATTCTGCTTGGAAACAAATCCTTCTGCAACTTAACGGAGACTGATGTTGGAAAATTCAAGGGTGACTCTGCAGGCCTTCGTCGAGCAATCTATATTGCCAGTCGTGCCAACTACCGACAAACCTGTGTTAATCTCATGGATGGAATTCTCCAAGAGGCCTGGCACCTTAACAATGAATTCCTCCGACTTTGTGGAGTGGGTCTTACAGGTATCGTTCGACGGCCAGACCTTGGAGGTTATGAATACGAAGAACTCAAGCGTACCGCTACTTCAGGTGCTTATTCAATGGCTGATGAACTTGGGCTTCCACGACCTAAGAACGTCACAACAGTTAAACCCAGCGGGACACTTAGTAAGATCATGGATACTACAGAAGGTGTCCACAAGCCACTAGGTAAGTACATCTTCAATAACGTTAACTTCGGTAAGCATGATCCATTGGTTCCGCTGTGTCGTGCTGCTGGATACAAAGTTATTGACAACCCTACTGATCCCTCAGCTGTGTTGATTACATTCCCTGTGTCATGGGATGAGGTTCCTTTCGATAAGTTCGAAAAGGAAGGTAAGGTGTTAGAGGTTAACCTTGAGTCTGCTATTACGCAACTTGAGCGTTATAAGATGCTGATGCAAAACTGGTGTCAACAGAACGTATCAGCTACGATTAGTTATTCAGTAGAGGAAGTAGATGGGATTGTGGAATGGTTATATGATAATTGGGATGTTTATGTTGGAGTATCTTTCTTATTCCGAGCAGACCCAACAAAGGATGCTAAAGCACTTGGATACCTTTATTTGCCACAAGCAGTCGTAACGAAAGAAGAATATGAGGATTATGCTTCTACATTACAACCGATTGAATTAGATAAAGCTAACGATATCGATGCAGTGTTAGAAGATGATTGTGCAACTGGTGCTTGTCCCATCAAATAGGAGTTAATATGAATACTGGTGAAATTACTGTTTACTCTCAACCAAACTGTCCAGCCTGTGATAAACTGAAGATGGAATATAAATCAAAAGATATCCCATTCACTGAGATTATTATTGGCAAGGATATTGCAGTGTCTGAATTCCGTGAACTATATCCAAAGGTGCGTAGTGTGCCTTATGTAGTTATCGGTTAAGCAATAAAAAACCCCCTAGGACTCAATATCTTAGGGGGTTTCTTCGTTTATACGTAGTACGTATTAGCAGCAATGGCCTTATCAAACATCTCGTCGATAGTTCCACTGTAGCCTAGTGACTTAAGGTATTTAACTTTTAGATCGTTAACACTACCAGACAGTCCTGTCTTTAGCTTCAGATATTCATATTCGTTTAGAACACTTTTAGTGGCAAAGAACTTCTTGGCAAGGCCATCCATCGCATCATCGCCACCAGTCTTAGCTTTCAGAACAGCTCGTTGTTCATCTTGCTTAGACTTACCCATTACTTCTTAGCCTTTGGTTTAGCTTTTGGCTTGCCCTTGGCAGCAGCTTTCTGTTTTGCTTCAACTGCGTAGTAAACAGACATACCTTTTTTAGCGCCATATTCTTTCTTCATGGACGCCATCATTTTCTTATTAACTGGCATTACTTTTTCTTCCTTTTGTCATATTGATTCATTGCACGGTTCTTGCTTTTAGAAATAGCTTGTAGGTTACCCGCAGATCTATCTTTAGTATTGTGGTTCTTGTGATCCACATCCTTACCATCCCCCTTACGTACCGCACCCTTTTTCTCCATTACTGCTCGTGACTGATTACGCTCAGCACGACGCTTCTTCTGTTCAGGACTTGAGTTATACGCTCGTTGTCTGATACTGTCTGCTTTCGCACCCTTTTTAAATTCGCCTTTTTTAGCCATTTACTTTCCTGCAATCTTCTGTAGATAGTCTCGTGTCTCTTTAGGAAGACGAGCCTCCCAATGGGTTCCTGCCTTCTTAGATTCACGAATGATCTTATCAACTTTGCCTGGACCGTAGTTATAAGCGGCTAATGCTTTACGCATATCACCTTTATACTTACCTTCCATAGCAACCATGTAATCAAAGCCAGTACGAAGAGATTCTTCTTGAGACTTGTCCTTAGCTGGTTGTACACCAAAGCCAGGATCAGCTTGAGTCTTAGGCATGATTTGAGCAGCACCCTCAGCTCCTTTAGGAGATGTGAGAATACCGCCCTGTTCGTTATAATGCTTACCTCCGCTTTCAGTTTGGATTTGCTTATTGAAAAGCTTCCTAACTTTAGCAGCTCCTGGACTATCCTTCTCAGGAGTAAAGTAAGCACCTTTATAAGCCTCTACAGCAGCCTTATACGGCTCAGGAGCAGGCTGATTTGTATCAGTAGTATCTTTGCCCTTAATTAGCTTTTGAAGCTCGTTAAAGGGCATTTCCCAAGGCTTATAGTTTTTGACAGTATCTACTACTGGAGCAACAGTTTCTTTAACAGTTTCCACTGCCTTTCCTGTTGCTGCCATTAGTTTGTCAAAGCCCATATTCCAAGGGCCATTTTCATCACTGGGCTGCGCCGATGGCTCGCCAGTTGGCTTTGTTTCGGAAGTCAAATGCGTCCCCTTTACCTACATATTCATATTGACCATCAGTGGTCTTCGTACCTGGAGTCATAAACACGTTAGGCATATAACGGGCTTTGTTCTGTTCCCAATGCTTAGCGTAGTCAACACTGCCTTCCAAGTGGGCTCCTAAACGAATCAATTCATTAGCAGCATTCTGTGCTTTATTCAGTGAATCAATTGTAGCCTTGGCATTGCGAGCTTCAACAGGATCTGTTGGCATTTTCTTCATATCAAAGATAATACCAGCACCTGAGAACTTAACGTCCAATGTTTCAGGATTGATCGAGTTAACAGTTACAGACTGACCGCCTAATGATTTACCCATCACACCAACAGCAGGAAGGGCTGCTGGCTGTGACAAAGCATTCTCAATTTCTTGACGAATACCTTTAACCATTGTTCCTTCGTACACTTGTTGGAATGCACGAGAAGCATTGCTTTCAGTTTGTGCATCAACAGGGTTGGCTTTACGCCATTGACCGTATTCTGGAGATGAGAAGAACTTAGCAGCTGTCTGCAAAGACTTAGCATCACCACGCCCAATCATATCACCCACTTGCGTCTGAATGTTCTGAACAGCAGCTGTGTGCTCTTCTTTTAACTTAACGTTAGTAGGGTCACGGTTAGCATCGTTCAAACTACGCTTAACAACATCAAGCGTACCAGCTTCCACTTCTGGATTACCTACAACGGGGTATTGCACAGGAGCGTTAGGATTGATCAAACGAGTTACTGAAGAAGTAACAGCGCTGTTCATCCCCAATGAAGCTTGGAGAGCCATAGGGCTTGCACGGAACAGTTCAGCAGAAGCAACAGCACGTTGCAATGTTGGGTCTTTCTGCAAAGCACCTAGGCCTTGAATCTTAACCAACGTATCAATCTGTCCTTGCAAACGAGAAGCATCAGCTTTAGGATCAAGTAACGATTCACTAGCTTTCTGCAAGTCACCGAATAACTTGATATATGAACCAGCCATATCAGGGTTCTTACCAGCAGCAGCTGTAAGACCAGCATTGATACGTGTAAAGTGAGAAGCTAAATCAAGCTGAGCCTGTTCATATGTCTTCTTACCAGAAGCCACTTGAGCTTTCAAATCAAGAGCAACAGAACGAGAAGCATCTAGGTTAGTACCTGCGATATCGTTCAACAAACCAATACTCTGTTCTTTAAACTGAGCGTCACGAAGTTCACGATCATAACTACCTTGAGCACGGTTCTCAGCATTGATTTTGAATTGCTTCTCCATCTGCTTATTCATACGTACTTCAGAAGCATGAGCGGCTAACAACGAGTCTTCAGTCTGCTTGCTCATCCCTGAAAAGAATGTAATACCATCAGCCTGAGCAGCAATCTTAGCACTCTTACGAATCTCCTGATCAGCCTTTACAGCCTCTTCAGCCAATCCAAGTTCAGAGCCACCACTAAGGGCAACACGAGCTTGACTAAGAGACTTCATATGCTCTGTAAAATTAGAGGCATATTTTGTAAATAAAGCCTTAGAACGAATTGAAGCTTCTTCCGCTGTAATTTGTCCGTCAGCAAAAGCACTATTATAAACAGCTTGTTCTTTGCTGTAAGCTTTTACAACAGCTGTTTCATTATCTTGTGCTTGCTTGTGCATGAATCCGCTAATGGCTTCTCCAATAGCGCCAGCAGAGGATGCCAACATAGGCACCATGCTGGTATTAACAGCCTGTTGTTGAACAGGAGCAACAGGAGCTGTTCCTACCCCTTGCGGGGCGGAGAGTTGTGTTGCATTAACGCCATAATCGGCCATATTTAATTACCTTTATTTCTAAGAGCTGCAACATCATCAATACGTTGCATCATCATTTGTTTCTGTTCATCTGTAACAGGCATTGTACGAATTGTGTCTTTCAACTTATCGCCTTCTGGAAGACCAACAGATTTCATCATCATATACACCAGCTGCGACTCTTTATCTTGGAACAGGTGAGAAGTCATCCACGCAGCAGCAATCTCTTGTGCTTGAGGGTTGTTCTCATATTTCTTCAATACAAATCCAGACACTTTAGTCATGTACTCAATGTCAGTATTGCCACGAGAAAGCTCTCGCTGATAATACTTAGCAACATCATCCATCACTTGCGTTACTTCATCTTTAAACTCTTTTGAAGTTTGAGAAGCAGCTTGTGAGGCTGTAAACATATCACGTTGTGTTGCAGAGCCAAATCCCAAAGCAAGCATATAAGCTTCAACAGGATGTGCATGAGAGTCAATCACATTACCATACTTGTCGTAAATCTTTCCAGTCTCAAGAGCCAAATGTGCTTTAACAGCATTTGACCAACCAGATGAAATACTCATTACGTCGTTAAGAACAGAGATTGCTTCTTGTGGATCTTTGTAATCATCTTTAACGATACCAAAGAAACGACCAAGAGATCCAATAGCTGTCTGAACACGTCCCCCATCTTTCAAGAAGATAGATCCAGCTGGACTATTAACAACAGTATCTAAAGGACTTGTTTTCAATGTGTGGAAGAATTGTACCCATCCATGATAATCAATAGGTGCTAGACTAGAAAAGTCAATATTGATACTATTATCGTTAAACATATGGCGCAACGATTCGTTAAAGATTAAACTTTCCAAACCGTTAACAAAGAACTCTTTAAGCTTAGGATCATCAGGAAGAATATCTCCACCTAACAAATCACTAATCAATGCTGTAGGAGCACCCCACATAACTGCATCAGCTGCAATCATACGAGCACGAATAGCTGGCTCAATACGCCGATTAGTTGCTTGCAGAGCCATCTTATGTGGCACTTGCATAAACTGCAACAACATCGAAGCTCTGGTTTGATTATAAGGCATGTCACCAGCGAAGTTCATTTCACCAGTAATTGCTCGTACTTCAGAATGAGCTTCAGCCAATGTAGTGGCATCAGTCATATCTTTACCAAGACGCTTATAACGATCAAACACAGCAGCACCGTGTCCAAGTGTGTTACCCATCTCGCCTACGTCAAAACCAATACGACGCATGGCGTTAGGAATAGTTCCAGCAGCTTTAAGCAACTTATTACTATTATCTGCAGCAGCTAACAAAGTACCACGTACTAAGTTCTGTTTATCCACAGCTTCCATCAATCCTGTACCGTCTAAGAACTTGATAAATTCTTGACCTTCCTTGCTGAACTGAGCACCTGGCATCACTTTAGATCCAGTGTATTCACCCATGAGCTTCGGAATGTTTCCACTAATCCAACCTTGTGGGTTGTAAGAGAATGTACGGACAACTTGATGTGTCTGCACAATCCATTGACGAATAGGGTTAGCAGCAATTGTAGAAGCAAACACAGCTCCTTTAGCAGAGCCTGACAATGAAATGTCAGCAGCACCTAGAGCAGCTCGCTCAACCTTACTAAGTCCTAAGTTTCCAGCAATATTAGCTAATACATGGAAACCCATTTTGAATGTGTCATCTAAAGAGTTGATATATCCATTCTCTAAGTAGCGAATGTATTCATACTCTGTACGTGCATCAGCAACAGCAGGAGTAACAGTTCCTCCTTTAATACCAATTTCTTCGTATCGTGAGGGGAATCGTACACCACCCATACCATCTGATGGTAAGAAAGCTTTACGATTATCCAAGAAGCGAGCCTTCATTGCTTCCAATGCAGGGCGCATCATTGTACGACCAGCCACACTCTTAGCCGAATGAATCGCAGATTCTACTGGGTTAACGACATAACTACCATCCCCCAACAAATTCAATCCACTGGCATCTTCAAGAAGCTTACCACGATGGCGTTGAGCAATACGTCCAGAAGCTGAATGAATGTCAAACCAATCGTCGCTTGATGTACGCATAGCACGATCATCAGCACGAACGTTGTAAACCATATCAGGGTTCTGAGCCTTCATACGATCTGCAAAGTGTTGGGCTTCAGCTGTATCACCAGCAACAGCAACAGCACGACGCATACCATCTGGAGACACCTCATCTACAAAACGAGGAGCCTTGTAAGACACTTGGTAGTAACCATCAATATAGTTGAGAGCTTGATCTGTATCTCGCAAGCTACGTAGGTATTCGTTAGGATCGTTACGCACAACAACGTGTTCAGCTGTATCTGTACCAAACTGAGTAGGACGACGGAGCTTACCGAAGTAACCGCCATTAGCGTACAAATCTTTAACAGCTTGATCAGACAGTGTCAATACAATATCGTGAGTAGGATCATACACCTTACCCACGTTAGCTTGAGCTTTTAAAGGCTTAGCAAACAAATCAGCATTAGGTGCTACTAGCTTTTGATAACCTTGAGCGTTCAATGTACGAACCAGATCAAGATTTTCAAGATAGAAGTGACCATCCCAGAAATTACGCCATGCACCAACTGTTGCCATTTCATCAGCAGACATACCACGAGCCATCAAGTCACCTTGAGACAATGGAATACGTTTACTGTTGGCTTCACGAATATAACTATCTACACGAGCTTGTTCTGCTTTAGGAAGCTTAACATACTTATCAGAGAACTGAGAAGCAAGTTCAAGCATAGTCTTTTCAAACTTAGCAGCCAAGTCTTTACTAACTGTAGCAGCACCAGAGTAAACTGGATGCAACATAGAAGCAGCGTCCATTACGTTACGAGCTGCACTACCTTTGTTGTTCGAGATCAGCGTACTGAAACGATCAAGGAAGTTACGCATAACGTCAACAGTTTCCCACTTGTCAATGTCTTTAGGGCTAAGCTCTTGACGCATATCAACACGCACCAAGTAGTTACCTTCAACACCTTTAACATCTTCAAGTTTAACTGGAACGTGGTCAAGACCTTCTTTACTTAGAATAGTAATTTCTTCTGGCAACACACCTTGTTTACGTAAAGCATAAAGAGCTTGATCGTAAGCTTGTTGAGCATTCAAGAAGGAACCTTCTGGAGTACCGTATACAGCAGAGATGTGATGTTGATTTCCTTCCAAGCGGAAAGAACTCATAGGAACGTTAATATCCAAACCTTCAGCAGCAGAAAAGTCATTAACTTTGTTAGCTCGAGCTGCAGCTTTTTCAGCCTTAGTGTACTCTAATGCACCAGAGGAAAATGCAGCGTTTAAAACTTCTTCAGGCACATTCATGTCTGTACGAAGATTACGTTGCAAATCTACTGGCTTAGAAGTAACACGTCCGCTTTCAGTAACCATCTGAGGAACTACGTCAGCTGTAATAGCTTCCAGTTTATTAGTTCCATACAACCCTTGAGCCACAGAGTCTTCTCCATTGAATACAGCTTGTAACACTGTACGAGCTTTCTCTGGATTGGTCTGTTGGATGATAGCTGCTGTGCTGGATGGGTTAGTCATACCAGAGATACCACGCATCTCGATACGACGTGTCAAATCAGCAATAGGTGTAAGCGCTCCAGGAGCATCTACACGATTAGCTTTAAGCTGTTCAATCTCTTTCTCAATAGCAGCGATACGCTGTGTTGCAGTAGAGGCTTGACGGTTAGCTTCAATCTGCTGTTCAATACGCATAGATGAAGCTTTAAGCTCATCGTTATACTCTTGAATCTGTTTAGCAGCAATAGAAGAGGCTTCTTTATATCCAACCTTTTGGTTAGTTTGAATCTCTTTAGCAGCTGCCTTAATATCAGCAGGAGAGCTAGGCATAACCTTAGCTTGAATGGCAGCCAGCTCTTGTGACAGAGACTTAACTTGTCCATTGTCTAAACGATTACCAGCTGCACCAAGCAAGTCTGTCTTTTCACTCTCAAGCTTAGAAATCATACGATCTTGTTGACCAGCAACAAAACCTTTGAACTCTTCAGCATTACGAGGGCGTACACCAGCTTCAAAACCGCCTATAGGAGCCTTAGCAGCTGTGGCAGCATCTTGGGTAGCCTGCGCTGCTTTCTCTGCAGCCATAGCTCGTTTAGGAGCTTTGATAAGAGAACCCATACCAACAACGTCGAGCAAGCCAGAGAAGTTATCCAACCACTTATCAAAAGTAGTGTACTCTCCGTTTACAATGTCGTTAGCCATTTGCATTTGATTGATCTGGTTTTCACTAGAAGCAATCAATCCGCTGTTCTGAGAGATGTTATCCAGCAACGATTTAGTCATTGCAATACGCTCAGGAGCAGGAGTGTTCTTCATCTTCTCTTTCAAATCCGTAATAGACGAACCTGGGAGAGCAAATGCTTTGATATATTCCCATGCAGAAGAACCTTCTGGCAGGGCTTTAGATGTAACTTTACCAGCTGTAATGTTTGTACCGAATGGAGCAAACCATGTAGCAGCTGTATCAGCTACAGATGTAAAATTCTTACCGCTGCGAGAAGAGATGTAACTGTTAACCAATCCTTGTTCAAGACTACGTGCGTCTTCAACTTGCTGAATCAAGTCAGCCACTTTCAATCGTGACTGCTCTGCTTCGTGAGTTTCACCAGCACTGCCTTGACTAAGGTTGTTAGTCATCAACACTGTCGATGGTTCTACCTTCGTTTGATTATACGTGTTGACTAGGGCTTTTTTCTGATCAAAAGGAATGTTAGGATCAGACAATAACCCCATCATTGTTTTCATATCACCAGCTTTGGCTCGTGATGTACCTTGTTGTTGCAGATTCTTAGTTAAAGCATCTTGTCCTTGTTCACCTTCTGCCACCATCATCTGGTAGTTCTCAACAGCTTGATCTGGCTGTCCAGCAATGAACGATGTTACCGAAGCCCTATTACGAATAGTGGCTGATGGGAGTTTAAGCCCAACACTAGGAACGTCTTGAAACGCTGCCAGCTCAGAAGGGTTTTGTTCAGTTCCCATCAAACTGTCAAGTGTTGGTTCTTCCATTACGGTGTAGTTGCTTTAGGTTTAAATTGTGACGCAAAAATGCTTGTACTAAGTTGGAACATAGACTGAGCGTTCTGAGCATCAAACGAAGCAAATTGTGCTCCGAGATTAAGATCAGCTGTTTTCTGTGAGAGATCGGAAATGGCTGCACCACTTTGTGCTGCTCCAAGATTAGAACCGATGTTAGTTGCTAACGATGTACTCAATCCACCAACAGCTCCAGATTCCAGAGAGCTTCCATATCCACCAGTGTTGAAACTAGAAGCTAACAATCGTGAACGTCGTACACGCTCTTCTCGAATTTGTTGTCTCCGTTCATTTGCTCTGGCTTGAGCTGCATTAGCTGTCTGAATTTCTCGAATCTTTTCTTGCTCTTGGGCAGATTGGCTCATCAAACTTTCTTGTTCAGCTTTAGCTTTTTCAGCTTCACTATAAGCCATTGCTCCACCAGCAGCAGCAGCGGTTGCACCTGCTGATAAACCACCAACACCGCCTGTAAAATAAGCAGCAGCTGCAACCCCAATAACTTTTAATGTACTACTTCCCATACGATTACCTCGTTCCTAATTCCGTCAAAATATAATTCTTTTTCAAATCTACCACCAAATAGTCTGGCAAACTTTGGGTTAGGTGTTACAGTCATTATCTGTTTAACACCTGTTTGTTTTAGTTCTTCTAGCAGATTACCAAATACTCGGTAGTATCTTTTTAACGAAGAAGGTTTCCAATCAAACACATCACAATGTAAGAATACTCCCTCCTCGTTAAATTCAACAACGAATTTTACTGACTCATCTTGGTAGTACGTAATCTTATGTTGTTGAGTTTCCATTGAGTGCTAAGCTCCATCCAATTAAACGACAATCGTGTAATGGTTCAGTCTCGAAATATAGCGAGAATGCTTTACCACGTCCACGTAATTTACTCTTAGATGAAACAACTTCAAATCCAGTATCGAAAGTATCTTCTGAATTAACAGGTGTGTATTCTTTACGATAACGATATGCTTGTCTCAAAGGGCTCCACTTATTAGAATTGTATCCATTAGACCAATCCCACATAGAACGAATGAAACAACTAGATGCACCGATAGGTGTTAAGTCTGGATTAGTTCCATTCTCAGTTCTACGGAAATGAGTTGTCAAATATGGAATCTGTTTATAGATAGATGAGTCATCTGCTGTATAAGCTCCTGTTTGCAAGAAGCCTTTAGCATCAACACCTATACCATCAACACGTTCCCAATCCAAGAAGTATGGGTTGTTGTAATAACTAAACGTATAATATGGAACACCACTAACTAAGACAATACATAAATAACGACTAGACTGTACTCCAGCTTCACGACCAGTGTTAGGAATAACAACTGAATCTGTATTACTAAATACTTGATCTGTTCCTGCGAAGATAAGTGTATTACCTGTTCCTGATTGGAAAGGTGTAGACTTAAATGCACTAATCACTTCTGCTGAGTTAGCAGTTGTATTACTAATTCGGAACACATAGAACGCACTCAGCACAACGTCTAAGATCAGCTCTTTAGTTACTGAGCTAGATGAGAAACGAACACCTTCATGGTAAATCCACCGAATCTTCTTTCCAGTTGAGTCGTATACACCAATAACGTTCTCTTTAGCCGTATTCGTAATTCCTTCGTAGAATTTCTGAATAGTTGACTGAGTAATGTTAGTGGCTGTGTATTCACCTGTCTGATCACGGTTAAGTGTATAGATTCCATCAACAGACCAATAGAACAAACGTCCAGAGTCTTTAACGATAGAACGAGCCCCTAATGCACCGAAGTCAGAGATACGGTCTACTTTAAAGTTAGTAGCTACGAATCCAAAGTCAGCACCACCTGTAATCATCCATACTCCGTTATTAGCAAGAATAACAAGAGAGGTACCAAGGTTTACTAAACTAATAATCTTATCTACACCTGACACACGAATAAAGCCACCATCGGTATCTACAATGTCGTTTGATTCACGAGATGTAGGATCACCTTCTTGATAACACTTAGTAATATCTGGAGCACTTTTTACAAGCTGAGAAAAGAATACGTAGTTAGACAAGTCAGGACTACGCTTATCACCCGATGTAACTGCTCCATTGAATCCACCATAGAACACTCGTCCAGCAAATTCAGTAATAACAGTAGCACCACCAGATGTATAATCTGCTTTAGCGTTTGTAAACGTTGGCATTGCCATCTGTGGATACTTAGCATAGTTGGCTGCAACAGCAGCTGTTCTGGAAGTACCACGACGCAATACGTCGATAATAAAATAACCTTTAGCAGCTACCGTATTAGCACCAAGAATCTCTTGATACAAGTTAGGATAGATACGTTCGAAAGGTGTTTGAGTAGAAGACACTTGCTGGAACTGAAGTCCAGGCCATACTGTTTCTGAGTTACTTGGATACTTACTTAATGAAGCCGTATAGATCGTCGTAGGATCATTAACTGTTCCTGTATTATCTTTACGAGGGATACCCCACGATTGATTATACAAGTTGTATCGTTCAAAGTTAGTAACTGATGTAGGCCGATATGTTGGGTCAGCTTCTACACTTGAGTCAGAAGACTCAACACCCCAAATATCTCGTACTTTAATTGATTGATATGCTACAGTGAATGCACTACCTGTATACTCAACAACACCAATAGTGTCAGAGCCAGCAGCTACAATCAATCGTCCATCTACGCTAGTAAACGAATAGTCAACTCCAGTAGGGAATGACGAGAGAGTAACTGTACCTTTATATCCACCACCAGAAATAGAACTAGATTGGATATCGAAGAATGTTAGAACCTGTTCAGTCTGTAATACTAGAAACAATGTTCCTGAATCACTTTTGACGTTCTTCCATTCAAACGTAACAGGGTCATTAGCAAGCAATGCAGCTAGAGAGGTTGGGAGGGCCCTTAGCGTGTATTCATTCTCGAAGTCCATACCAAGACGACGATCTCGTGTACCATCTCGATTAAGCTGGAAATTCTCTTCATCTAGAGAAGCTTCTGGGGGAAAGTTTACAGGACTAGCCTCAGTAATCAATCCCTTTACGAAGTTTTTAAATTCAACCTTTATTGACTTCTTTGGCATCTGCTTCTTTCTTTGGTTTACCTTCGAGGTATTTATCAATCACCCCCTTAGCGTAAACTGGTGTAGTGTACATGCCAGTGAGAATGTCGGGGACTTTACCACCTTTACCATCAGTCACAACAATATAACTCATTGGCAGGTCTTTGTGAGGCTTAATTTGAAAGCCTCTATAAATTGTAATCATTTACGTCCTTTACGACCATAATCGTCATATCGCACACCACCCTTAGCTCGCCAGTCTTTACGTGCAAGCCATCGGTTCTGACGACCAGCCTTCTGTTCAGCTTTCTGATTAGCTACTTGTTTAAGTGCCATGAACGCTGTACTCTTAGCTTCTTCTAACAATGCAGGAAAAGCATCAATAGGGAGGTCAGGAATAGCTTCGTTAGTGCGAACCCATTCAGGAACAACATAGGCCAAGCACTGAGATTTACTGCTCATCAATGTAGTATTAACTGTTGAGTCATACGCATCTGTAACCAAGTATGTATCGTCAAAAGAAGTCCAATACGTAGGAGCTTTGTCATTGAGAATTAATAGCTTAGTGCCGCTAAAATCGGTAATGATTGATACGTTACCAGTTTCAGTGTTTCGAGTAGAGATATACCGAAGAAAATCGTCTGGCTCTTTATACTTAACATCTTGCAATATAGGCTTAACAGTGGTGCCGTTGTCATATTTGAAGAAGGAGAGTTCTTTTAAGTTGTCTGGGAGACGTAAGTAGTTGGGCTTAGAAGGAGAACCAGAACCTTCTAATTGCAACAGTTTACGTGTGTGAGGCCAATTCCTGTTACCGAGCATTTCGTAATAACAAGTCTTAATAATCTGAGCTACTTGCTGTGACTCAATAGTGTCATCAAGACCATTGACTTCATCTGAATCCATGTCGTTCAAGATGTCTTGCGTCATCTCCAGAAGAGTCATTTTCATATTACAGTGCCTTTAACATTTTAGCAGTGAGGTTCATATTGTGAAATACAATGTTACCTGTTGCGTCTGAAGCTGTCAATAGTTGAATGTAATCACCAGCAGCTACAGTAATGAAATCTGATGCAGAAAGGATACCAGAGTCACCATTAGAATTGGATTTACACCATACGTGCATAGGGGAAATAGCTGTTCCGTTCATTCGGAATCTCACTGCCACTTTAGCTGTGTTAGATGGGAAGCCTGTGATGTTAGACCAGAAGTTAATGTCATACACACCTGCGTATGTAAACGTCAACTTGTTAGTATCGAATACAACGCCATCAGCTGTACCGTTAACGAATGGAGCACCAGAGCCAGTAAGCAACGAATATTGAGAGCCAGTCTCAAGTGTAGGATCTGCAGCAGCTGTAATAGCAAAAGGAACAGCGTTATCAACGATAGTCATTTTACCGTATGTGCCATCTCGAACTAATTTAACTTGTCCACCAGAACCAGTTGTTAATAGTTTTAAGTTTGCTACGTTACCATCACCAGATAAACCTGCAAGCGTTTCAGTTCCTACTTTCTTCCATGCACCGCTACCTGAGCCATTGGCAAAGTAAGCAGTATTTACGGTAGCTGAGTTAACATCTTTAGGTTCGTGGAGCTGATCGTTCGCAATATTTTTATGTTGGATAGTCATGTTATTCTCCGTACAAACAAAAAAAGGAGACCGAAGCCTCCTTTAATTGTATATTAGGCTTTTGCCTTGCTGAAGAATTCCAGCACCAAAACACCCTTACCAGCAGTAGTAGCGGTAGGAGTTGTACCACCCAACGCAATAGCAACTTTAGCGGCTGCAGTAGTACCGGTGGTGGAGTTGGTAGCCCATGTACCTGCACCAGCAGTGGACAAGTCCTTCGTACCAACAGCTTGCAATTCAGCTTGTGTAATCACAACACCGTTTGTACCAGGAGCGCCAAAGGCACCGATCTGCACTGTAGGAGATGTACCACCAAGAGAAAACGCTTCGTCAACACGCAATTCATACTTACGGAACTTAGCACCTTTTGGCACTACGACAGGTGGCAAGAACAGATCGTTCAGAGTGCTACCAGTCAAGTTCACGCTCAGACGAAATACACTGCCGTCGCTGTCTTCAAGACCAACAGCAGAACCAGTGTTACGAGCACCGTAGTTTTGAGACACGCCGATACCGGCTTGATTTTTAAAAGTCATTATATTACCTTTGTTCTTTAGAAGGAAGGGACTAGCCCTTCCAGTTTATTAGGAGTTAACAGCCGAGGTGATCACGATACCCAAGGTATCAACACGCTGCGTACCGAAGCCCCAACGAGCAGAGGTAACGAACTCATCACGACGCAAATCTTTATTGCGTTCGCCTTCCACCTTAGGCATACGACGCCATGCAGCCATGATGGGCTTGGTGTTGTCGTCTGCAACAGACATAAACACGTTAGCAACACCAGTGGTGATGGTAGTAGTACCGTCGCCGAAAGAACCAGTGTCCAAACGGTTAGAAGTGATGATGTTCCAGCCATACAGGTTCATCAAGAAACTGTGCTCACGATCGAAGCCGTTAGCCAAGATGTTAGCAGCGAATGGAGTGACGTCACGAGCCAAGCTCACGGTCTTGTCCAATGTAGCAGCGCACACAGGGTCAACAATAGCGATACGACCAGCCATTGGCACGTTAGCCTTGTCGAAAGCCAGCTTCATAGAGATGAAGTGGTTCAACGAGATCACGCCGTTGGTTTCAGCAGAAGCAATACGGTGAGCGAAACCGTTCACTTGGTTAGCAGCTGCGTTAGTCTGAGAAGTGTTAGCCTTCTTCAAGAAACGAGTCTCAAAGATTTCCTGGATAGCACGAGTAGATTCGCTAGAGCGAGCACTCATCAGAGCCTCAACTTGAGCACCATCTTCACGCAACTCATCAGTCACATACCAAGCATCGCCGACATAATCGGTAATGGTCAAAGTCACTTCACCAGATTCAATTGGTGTGTAATCGAATGCAACTTCTTCAGCACCGTCCTGAATGGTAACAGTACCAACAGTCTTGATGTGCAAAGTAGTACCTGAACCGAAGTCAGAGACGTTACGGTAGAACGAGCCAGGGAGCAAACCATCTTGCAGGTTGCGGAGAATAAAAGCCGAATATTGTTCTGCTTCGATGAACGAAGTAGAATTACCACGATTTTGAGACATTAATTGCCCTTATTTAAAATGTTTAAAATATACCTTTGGATCGGTAAGATCATGCACAGTCAAGCCTTGATTATGCAATTCGTCAACCATTCTACGAGAATTCGCAGATTCCTCACGGAGATCGTTGGTTGTAGCGCCGATCAACGTAGGTTTCGCATTCTTACCGACGAATGTTTCTTGTGTAGGCTGGAACGCCGATGTATTGATGCTAGGACTTTGTGAAGGAGCTGTGGGTTTAGCGCCATCAAGACCAAGCAATTTCAATGCAGCTGTAGGTGTTCGTGCAGCCAACGCGTTAATATCTTCCATTGACATACCGAGCTCTTTAGCTTTGCTGTAGAAGACTTCTTCAGACTTCTCACCGAAAGCTTTTGTAACAGCGGATACAACAGTTGAAACGTTGTTTTTAGCAACTTCAGCTTGTTGTTGTCGTGTCAATGTTTGAGTAACTAATGCAGCAACTTGCTCTTCCGACAAACCAGCAGGAGCGGGTTGGCTCGACTGTTGATTGTTTGTGTTCTGAGTGAGATTTTTCAAAGTATCTTCAAGTTGAGTGATCTTAGCTGCTGCGGCCTTCGCTTCTGCCAATTCAAGTTCCTGCTGTTTAAGTTTATCACTAAGCTGAGGAATATAGTCTTGCGAATGCTTCAACGCGTTAAGGGCGTCTTCAACTGATTTGTACTTTGGTTCTCCACGGTCATTCTTAATCGAACCAAGCAGGTCTGCAAGAGGGTTCGGAGGATTACCGTTTGGTGGGGTGCCAGCTCCACCGTTGTTTTGATTTGCCTGGGTAGGCTGATTTTGATTATTGTCAAAAATCGAGGTCGGGTCTGACATTCGATTAAATTCCTATACGTATAAAAATTGGAGCGGTTATCGGGAATTGAACCCGATCTACTAACTTGGAAGGATAGTGTGCTGCCTTAAGACACTCTAACCGCTTTAAAGCCCATTAACTCAAGGGCGAGGAGTTTTCTTGGCGAGTTGCTAGGGATTCGAACCCCAATTACAGGGTTTTGGAGACCCGTGTGTTACCATTACACTAACGACTCAAATAATTTACTACTAAGTATTTCTAGAATTTATACTATCTAATTCTTAATCGTTCGTTACACTCACTGATTAAGTATACTAATATAAATACTTACAAAGTATATTACTTCGTTTTAGAACTTTTTTCGACAGAATCATTTGAAATTAATGAAATAACTTCAAAAATAGCTCGTTCAAAGCCAATATAGTCAGCTTGTACATACGCCCATGAGGGAGAATCATATGTATTTTTCTGTCTAATTTCTTTACGTAGCGTGTCTACTTTATCTTCTAGTAATGCCGATAGGCGTTCCCTAAAGAAAGCCGAAGCTTTGAAATCACTTTCAATCTCAACGGCTTGTTCTTTAGTTAACCCTTTTTTTAGGGATGTTTTCATTGTGGAGCTACAGGCATAGATTGTTCAACCATCAAGTCTTCTTGAGCTTGACCAGCCATACGTTGTGTTTCTTGTTGTTCAAACACTGCTACGTTAGGGCGTACCAAATCGAAACGATCAAGATTAAGCAAATCTTCGACCATAGTAGCAAGTTTAATTGAACTAACGTGAGGAGAGATTTGTTGCCAAATTTGCGTATTAGCAATACCTGTCAAGTTCTGAATCATTTGAGCTTGTGCAGCAAAGTGACGAGCACCAACTGGACGAAGTACACCTGATGCTGTAATGTCATCACGCGTAATCTCCATAAATTGTTTAACACCTAAGTCGTCATCAAGAACTCGAATTACGTCTGTTTGATCTAAATTACGTTTACCTACTTCCAACATATTGTTGAGAACTGGTTCAAGCAATTCAATTTCAAAGGTAGTAATTTTCTCTTGGAAGATACGACCAGCAGAGTTCTGCAATTGTTGTACTTCGAAAGCAGTCTTCTCACCAGCAGAACGAATACCCATAGCCTCACGAGGAGCCCCAGCATATTGTTCCATACGCATTTCAATTTTATCAATATTATTTTCAGCAGTAATAACCCATTGCACATTACGTGCCAATTCAGTTACACTGCCGTTTTCATCAATATGAATTTCTTCACCTGGTTTATACTCAAAATCTTCAACTTCACCAGCAATAACCAATGGAGGAAGAATTGCTAAGTCCATAGCGTCTGCCTTCAAGTTCTCCAGATGGTCAATACGGTATTGCATACCCACCAGGTTCTCTAAAGGGCCCATAGACCAGAGATTATCAGGTCGGGTACGCCAACCTACATGGGAGATCGGAGAGTAGCCTGTCCAGCTTTTAATCGCTTCGTTGCGGACAACAAACATACGATCCATAACAGTAATCACACGTCCCAATTGCATTGAGCTGTCTGTACGATTATGAATATCACCATGAAATTCCAATAATTCAAAGTAACCGCTTTGCAAATATTCAGCGTAGTTACCAAAACCATCTACTTGAAATCCATCAGCTTTATCTTGATCTTCTAAACCATAAGCATTACAATACTTCATAAGCTTGGCTCGTTTAGCTAGAGCTTCTTTCAAGTACATATTCTCAGGTTCATCTTGAGCCATCCGTTCCAATTCTCCAATTGATTTCAGTGAACGAACAATTTTAAATGAGTCTTTAAACGATTGAGCCAAAGGATTGAATACAATGTCCAAAGGACTAATGCGCTTCATTCGAGGACCAACATATTGAGGAATCTTTTCACCGCGATCATTAACTAGGTAGGAAGCCTCATAATCGACTGTAGCAAAGGCATTACCATAGTCAATGTAGTCATACAAGCATTTACTCATTTCAGTGCGGAAATGACCTTCTCGTGTCTTGTTAGACATATAAGCTTCAATAGCTCGAGCTTTATCTTTAGTGCCATCCTTCTTACTATATCCTTGCCAAGACAGCCAATCATCATTAGGGAACAAAGCCGAAATATAATTAGAATGCAAGTTATCACGAATCTGACAAAGCTTAGGCAATGTGGTACTATTCTTCCACGGCAACGATTTGTTAGTGGTAGTGGTAGTATCTGTTGCAAAGATGTAGTTACGTGTTTCTTTCCACAAATCAATTTTAGGTTGACGTTGTGTATTATACGTATGCCATGTATGAGCAATGTATTTTGCTTCATTGTCACGTCCAAAAGCAGACGAAATTTCTAGGGGTTTTTGTGCCATTTATTATCTATACCTTACACCGCCGAAGCGAGAGTGGAAACTTACAACGTTACTATACGAGTCATCTCGTTCTTTGGTTCTCTTAGGCTTAACTGCAATCTCTACAGCGCAAGCTAAAGCGTCCTTAATGTCATCATGTGCTGGACGTGCAAGAACAAGTTCTTCTTCAAGCATATCAATATAACCACCTTTAAAGTGCCATACTGATTGATTTTCATATCTATGTTCCAAAGCTGCAGCAATACGCTCTGCTTTAGAACCTTCATTACGTGTGGGACGATGCTCATCAATAGAAAGAGAAAGACCTTCTTCTCGTAACTTATCTTTGAGATCACGTACAATAACTGCTTGAGCCACAGTTACTTCAGCACGTAGTTTTTTAAATTCCCATTTAGCATGTAGTGCTGCAATATTATTAAAATATTCAGAGATCTTATCACTCTTAAACACTACAATATCAAGGACATAGATGTAGTTGTCTTCATCTATTCCAATAATTACAATTGCTGTATTGTCGGCTTTCTTGCTTAAGCTAAACGCAAAGTCAATAGCTGAATATACATTTAATCGTTTGTTTTTAAAATACCAGTTTCCGCCATCTTGTTTAACAAACTTGCGGTCATAATATTGGAAGCGTGTTCTATCAATACGATTGGAACCTGGATCGTTTGGATCGTTGTAATACTGAGCATAAAACTGTACACGATCAGAGTATTCAGCTCGGATTCGTGCTAATACTTGGGCATCGAATCCAAAGAACTTCTTATCTTCTCGCATTGCTTTAGGCCACAGGAATACTCCGTCAGTCTCTACAGCAAACTCTTTTATTTCCCATACAGATTGTCTACCTGTGATTGTACCTTCTGTATCGTACACATCATATTCTTGAGACTTCCATGTGGAATAAATATCAGAAGGATGGTAACGTGTTCCGCAAGCCATAGTAAAGCCACCAGCATTACGAATAGACGTAAACTGTGAACTCTTCTTCATAACTCCGTCACGACCATCTTCTGTATAAGCGTTTTCAGGAACCACCAAGTCATCGGCAATAATGATGTCAGCGTGCCAGCCAGTTGTGTTTGTTGTCAATCCAGCTGTGGACACGGTAGCATCACGAATACCTTCTAATTTACGTTTGATATGATCAATTGTAAATTTACGTTGGCTCCATTTCTCTCGCTTACCCTCTTGGGGGTTAATGTACTCTGGAAAATAACGTTGAAATGTTGTACTTGCCAAAATATTCTGAATGGCATATAACTGAGTCTCAGCCAATTCAGCAGTAGCAGAAACGTAAAGGATTGTTACTTCAGGATGCTTTGCAATAATCCAAGCAGCCCATGTAGCAACCATATGACTCTTCAGGTGTGCACGAGGAAGCATAATTAGTTTATTACTTGCTTGTTCCTCATCTTGACCATAAAGATTATATTCCTGCATCCATTTAAATAAATCCTTATGAATATCTCCGTAGACATATCCAGGATTAACCAATCGAGCAAAGAAGAAGAGGTCGTTAAGAGCCGTTTCACGAATCTGTTTTGCCTCTTCAGGCATTTTCTCGAGTTTTAATACGGCTTGCTTACGCCAAACCTCATCATCCGTTGCCATTCTTATCCTTGTTTCTGGAACATGCGAACTACATCACCACCGTATTCATCTGCAATACGGGCTTGCACCTTCTTCTCATGCTCTACGTCAGCGTTTGAGGGCCTTCCAGCTCCTCGTTGAGCCCAACCCCTATCGGCTACCCATTTGGCTGCCTGAAAGGTTCCTGCTCGTGCTTGTGAGATTACATCTAATACGGCTTGAGAACGAAGTTTAACTTCTAGTTCATCTCGCCATTCATCAATGTGTTTACGTAATACTTTATTTTCACACATTCGTTGCCAATGTTTCCACCCCATAAGGTGGGCCTGAGCAAATTGATACTCTGTAGGATCTTCACATTCTAAGTACAAACGTTTAAGAGAAACATAAGTATCTCCGTTGTGCTCGTGATCAAAATCTTTCAAAGTGAACACAGCCTCATCTTTATATCCCAGTTCTAGGAAGAGAGACTGTGTACGAAACTTGCCCATAGAATCAATCATCTGGGCTTTTTTAGTCATTATACTAATTCAAAGTGAGGGCCATCAAAGAACGTTTTAAAGTCACCACCCCAACGGATAGGAATATTTAATTCTTTGGAAGCTTGTTTCATGGCAGTTGCCAATTCAAAATATAAAGGCTTTTCCCAAGATACATCAGGGCCATGCATAGCACCTAAATCAACAGCTCGTCCAATCAAATGATTAGACTTAAGTGTTTGTGATTTATGCTGGGCTACAAGCTCTTTTTGACGCTCTAAGGTACGTACCCCTTCCAACACTTTAAAGTCCACCTTGGTGAGCTCTATAGCGCGTTTAACAACCTTAATTAGATTGTCATCAACCCCTTTCATCTTATCCAGGGATTGTTGAGACAGTTTAAATATCATTACTTGCTCCAACTGTTTACAATTCGTTGTCCAAATAGGAAACCAAATGCAATGTTTGCAGCTTCTAAAGCAGTAGGATAAACAGCAGGAGGAAGTCCTGTAATAAACATAGTACCAATACCGCAACTGATAACGGCTAACGCTCCAATATATCGAGCAGAAGCGCGTAAATCCACCACCCATTGAGATGGTGTTCCAACTGGTTGATCCAGAGCTGCAATAGCTTTAATCCGTTCAATATCGCTTGCATCTAGTTTTAGTTTATCTTCAATAGTTGTAGGTTGTACGCCTCCAAACCATTTAGTAGTTGCTTGTTTAATAGCTTCAGCCCCAATAGGGACTAATGCACCAATAATAGATTCGATAATCATCGGTGATTCCACCACAACACAATGGCTGTAAAAATACTACCAAGATAGATAATAGGTTTAACTACTTTAGCTAACCATTCAAGAGCTATAAAAGCTCCTTGAGCAGCATGAAAAGCATCTACCATTGCTTGCGTTTCAGTTTTTAAACTATGAACTTCTTGTTCTACTAAAAGCAATCGTTCGTAAATTTCTACGTGAGAGATTTCTACTTTCATGTTTTATCCGATGGTTGAGGGGTATTGCCTTCTTCTAGCCATTTCAAATAATCTTGATAATCTATATTATCTAGATCAAAAGGAATAATAGCATTATCAATAATACGTTTTACGCACGTTGTTTCGCCAACTAAAATACTAGGTAAAAATTGATACATAATTAAGGTTCCGCATTTAATTGAAATTGAAGGACAGCACCGTTCCCGTATGCTCCACGATTAGTTGTCAACCCTGTAAATCCACTATTAAAAATACGCATACCACCAACAGATGTTATAACCGTATCTGCAGCAGTGCTTGCGTAAGCAGCAGCTGTATCGTTAATTGTTAAACTACTAAGTTTCCTTGTATATGTGGGAGATGTTCTCATAAACGTAGGAAATGATAAAGCAGAAACCCATCCAGTTGTACTAACACAGTTTCCAATTACAGAATTTTCATAAAGTTCTTGATAATATCTTTGGCACAATCGAAACTCAGTTCCATAAAAACGAGATTCAAATGATGTAGCTGTGCTGCCTTTTTCTAGTTGGACACCTGTAATAGCAAGAGTAGCTCCCGATGTACCTACTATAGATGTTGCACCTGTAGATGAATAATAGTTTGCTCCAGCCCAAGTACCAGCTGCACCACTAAATGTAGCACCTGCACCCAAACTAAACGATAATTGGATTCCAGTATTATTATCTGTTAGCCAAGTTCCGCTAGTATCTCCTGGAATACTTACAGTTTTATATTCCCAAGTATTAATCGTATTAATTACATAAGAGAATGGATAAGACCTATTTAATGCACTATTACTAATGGAACCTCCAAAAGTTCCTGCAATACTAGATTTTACCCAGAAAGATACGGAAATCGTCTGAGCAGAAGCTGCACCCCAAGCTAAATCATTGACATTAAATCCTTCAATACGCTGACGAAAAACAAACCAATCTGCGGATGTTACACTATATGCAGATAAAGACGTATATAATTGTGAATTTGTAAATCCAACAGGAGCAGAATTTGATTGTTGTGCAGTAAATTTAGAAGATAATGTTCCTAAAAAACCCCAACGATCACAACTATATAGCGTTGCATTAATGTTGGTAACTGCAGCACCTAGATTACGTTGGTCAATTGCCATCGCACCATTGATGATGCGGTTCTTCATTCCTGTAAAACCACCAGTGCCGTAGCTTCCAGCAAGTTTTGATAATTCTCGTGAATTACTCATTTAATATTTTCCTTCAAGAGCGGCTACGCGCTCAGTAAGTGCTGTAATTTGAACTTGTTGTTCTTGAATGGCTTTGATAAGTATCGGAACAAATACACTATACTTGACAGACTTTGTTGTAGTTCCAAGATACACACCTTCTTCATCTGTATCAGGCATTTCCTCAATTAATGAGGGGAATACTTGTTCAAGCTCTTGTGCAATTACACCAATTTGTTTTGTATTATCACCAATAAGATTGTAGTTAACAATGCGTACATTACTAAGTTTTGTTAACTTAGGTGATGCATCAATAATGTTTTCTTTCAGCTTTATATCGGAAATAGCACCATAACTATTGTTTACGTTCTGTACGTTACCGTTACCTAAAACTTGGAATCGATATGCACCAAAATCACCACAGCGAACAAAGGTTCCAGTTGCATCCGCATTAGTAGACATTCCTAATTCAAGACAACGTGTGCCAGCAGTATTAGAGGTATTCTCTACTGTTAAGGTTGCACCAGCTGGATTGGATTTGCGAAAATAATGGGTTGTTACCGTTGCTGTAAGACCTGCCTGAAAGTTACCATTAATATCGAAGCGACCCCGTTCAATATCGTTTGTACCGAATAGCAGAGGATATGCACCAGTACCCCAAACTACTGTCGAATACGCTGCTCCAAAACCACCACTGTTAGAATCTCGGCCAAAATAAGAAGTTCCTCCAGTATTTGTTACTCTATAGCTTACCCCATTTGTTCCCGTAGTTGAAGTAGCTTTAATAATAGTATTAGCAGCTTGGATATCTAAAATTGAGGAAGGAACATTAGTACCAAAACCTACATTACCGCCAGTAACAGTTACTCCATCTTCACCCGCTTTACGTAAAAATTTAGCATCAGCAGCACTCTGCGTATACGTATCAGCTACAGTAAAGCTTTTAAATGCCACTACTACAATTTCATCATTTAATGCAGCAGCAATATTAAGAACAACACTTGTTCCATTAGTAGCTGTATAATCTGTAGAATCTAATGATACACCATTGCTAAATACAAGGATGTTTCCACTTGTGTAGCTCATTGTTCCGCCAACAGTAGCAACACCACTAAATGTAGTTTGGCCAGTAGTTGCAACGTATTTATAAACGTTCATAGCTGTAGTGCCCGCAGCAGTAGCAGCAATCCAATTAGCTCCGTCATACACTTTCATGGTTTGCGTGGTAGTATTGTAATACAACGCACCAGTGAGAAGAGCATTACCATCATTATCTAGGCTAGGATCTGATGCCTTAGTCCCTAAATAACGATCGTCAAAACTATCTAAAGCCGTAGCTGCAGCAGCTGCAGAAGCAGCAGCAGAAGATGCACTAGAGGATGCGTTAGCAGCTTGTGTAGTAGCAATACCAGCTTGTGTTGTAGCAGTGTTTGCACTTACAGCAGAAGAGATAGCAGATGAATTTGAGTCACTAGCTTTAGTAGTTGCAATACCAGCTTGTGTCGTAGCAATACTAGCTTGTGTCGTTGCAATACCAGCTTGTGTTGTAGCAGTAGATGCACTTGAAGATGCTGACATTGCAGAAGCAGATGCAGAAGCTGCAGAGGAAGCTGCAGCAATAGCAGATGCTCCCGCATTACTAGCTTGCGCTATTGCAATCCCTGCTTGAGCAGTAGCTGTACTTGCACTATTTAAAGCACTTGCAGAGCTTGTAGCAGCAGCTGTAGCACTAGCAGCAGCGTCAGCAGCAGCATCAGCTGCTTGCCCAATATAAGCTCCTACATCCTGACCATCAACAGTAAAAGCACCATCAATTGTCAAATCTTGTACGTTATAGATGCTGTTACCATTAGCATCAACGTCATTAGAAAGACTATTAGGTTCTCCTGTTGGGTTGTTTCTGTAGAAAACCTTGTTCTGAAGTTCTGTTTCAATCTTATCAAAGTTGTCGTTAATGACAGACAGAGTGTTCAGATTCGTTACATCGTTTAAAACGATTTTAGTCATCTTATTCCTTTTAATTTATACTGTGTCGCACACACAGATATTCCTATTTATCTCTATACGTCCCTACGGGACATACTTATGTGTATGCGAAGCATACGTCTATGTTTCTTACAACATATTCTTGAGCATACGCTTGAGCATACACTTGAGAATATATTGGAAAAGAACTGTGCATCCTCATTGTTGTAATTTTCTGGAGAAATTTAGAAGGTGTTCTTAGCAGAGGAGTCTATTGTCATAATTTCTTGTAGAAATTTAGGAGGTGTAATGCACCAATAGCAACCTACCCCTAACCCCCTCTATACCCCTTGAGCATATCCTTGAGAATTATTGTCAAAATAATCTGGTATGCTCCTTGCTTTGTATGAGAGAGTTCTAAGTTGAGGTTGCATTGTACCTACTCTGTATTATTCATCATGTGTATATGTATCCTTGAGTATTACACCTTGAGTACAAACCTCTTACAACCCGCATAAACACTAGCATTTAGTTCTATACGCCTTCGGCATTGTAGTACATTAGTATGTGCCGAAGGCACGTTTGAATGTATATGTATTATATAACTAGAATAGATGCGTTACATAGTACTAACTTAGGTGTCAAAATACCGACACAGTGTCAAATTATTGACATAGCATTGTAAGTATTGAGTAAGTTTTATGTCGGTTTTACGTCACTATTCTATGAATGATAAACGTATGTGTATGCACCATTTTAGGGATTTACATTTTACATTATGATATGATGCACTACTAATGTGCATACTAGCACTGTGTTGGTGCAGCCTGTGGATAACTAGCCATTGTTAATACACTGTGGATGACTCACATAAGTGTATGATTCATAAGGCTTTTTATACCATTTGCGATACATCCTAAAAAGCTGGCACAGTATCTGCTACATATATTTCATGCAACCCCAAGCGGGACACTGTTTCAAAGTTGGCACAGTGTTTGCTTAGTTAGTTGCATAGCACGTAACACTATCTAGCGTTACATAATGTGCATCTTTAACAATTTGCCAGTGATGAGTCGGAGCGTATAGGGATTGCATAATCCATATAGTCCCTAGTCACATACAAACGAAGCCATGTATAGGGCGCGGTATGCCGTTCCTTATGTGGGGTGTTCTCTTGTGTGACTACACTATACAAGGGTGCAATAACTTTCATTAGTACATAAGTACTAAGCGTTGCCCGATAGAACTAGGTTCCATTGTGTAACCTATTATAATTACAGTCACGGCGAATCGTTCATTAAAAATTTATAGGCCATAAGTAGTACATTGTATATCATCACTTGATGATGTAAACTTATGTATTCCCTTTGCGATAACGTGGCATACCATGCCGCATACAGTACAAAGGTTTACACCATACAAAGCATGATAGCGCATTGCACTACTGGCCTAGGCTTTTACTAAGTCCGAAGAAGTACATTCGTACTGCCTTCATAACGGATATGTAAGCCCTTAGTGTTGTGACAGAGCACTAAGAGAATACATCCGTATTCATATTCAATCGAAAAACTGTAACTTTTGGAGTAAATACCATGTTTGATAAAAACACATTTGAACGTTCTTTTAACGCTAGCTTGGAGAAAATCCAAGCATCCGAAGCCATTACAAAGCGTGAGCTAATCACTGTATCCCGTACAGTGTTAGAAGCGTGGCACGCCACTGGTAACGTGGTGTATATCAACCGCTTAATCAAGAGCGTTACACCTGTGAATAAGAAGGCATTAATTGTATATGCCAAGCATTTCGGTGGATTCTCTTATGATGAGGTGTTGGGTGAATTCACACATAAGAGTAAGAAACGTTACGAAACAGCACATAAACTTGCAATGGAATTCCTTGCAGACCCTCACAATAATTTGTGGAGTTGGGCAGAGCGTCATATTGAATTGACTAAAAAGCCTTTCAGCGTGGAAAATGTGGAGAAATTCATTAAGTCTGCTATGCACAAAGGCGCTGGCGTGGGATTGTCTCAAGTGGATATTCTCAAGGCAGTGTTCAAGGCAGGTATTGAACCAGATTGTATCATTCAAGTTATGGATGAGTTGGGCATGGAATTTGCCGAGACAGAGCCAACAAAGGATTATACAATTCAAGATGCACCACTGTAAATCTATACAGTAGTTTTCCGTAGTCTTAAAATTAAATCAGCCGCTAGGGGTTTATTCCCTTAGCGGCTTTTTGTCGTCTGGATTTTTTATGCCCAAACAATTCTCTCATGGCCTCATCTGCGCCTTTGATTCTTTCCTTCGTACTGCGTGGCATGGTCAACACCGCTTTGCATTGTCCGAAGGGTTACATGCTTCAGCGAGAATGAAGAAGCATGATAGCTCTCGGTATGGGGCTGGCCAGCAGCTTCGTTTAGTTTGATTCAAAGGATATTTGAAATGAGTAAACTAGATTTTCCAAGTTATGATCAGCTATATGTATGGTTCTGGCGCAGTCTTGATGATAAAACATATGGTGAATATGTTTTACCTGATGAGTGGGTTAGTAAAATGTCTATTCTTGACAGCGAAACACTCTATCTTTTAGTATGGCACTCAGAAGGGTGTCCAGATGTTTTGGAGTGAGTATTTTTATATGAAAAATAACCTAACACTTTCTCTAGTATGTGCCTCTATTTGGTGTCTAGTAGGATATCCGATAGAAGTTGCAGTTGTTGGATCTATAATTGTATTCTGTATAACATACCTAATACGTATTTCTAATATATAGAATCCTACACTCATTCACTACGTTCATTCGCTTCGCCGATTCATATACTTACGTATAATCGTATACCCCAAAATCAACCCATTTTCGACATAAAAGGTGAAATAAAAATGTTAGCAGGTCAATTCGTAACGTGTCTTACACGTAAATACATTCAATTGGAATTTGGTCATAACTATGAAATTGAACGCGTAACTCGTATTGGTTCATTAAAGTTCTTTGGTATGCGTCATTTGTATGACCGTAAGAACTTTGCTTTAGTTGAGGCAGGAATGCCTGTTCATGTTCCAGTAGCTAAACCTAAGCCTGCTCCAGTTATCAAGAAAACATTGGCAGAGGAACTGATTGAAAAGGTTAATCACGTTGGATGTGCTGGTACGTGCAGCTATGCCATTGAATTTGCAAATGGTCATCGTAGATTCCAATCTAATGATGCGTGTCATGCACGTATTCGTTGGGGTGAGAAGATGAGTCGTGGAGATGAAGCTAATAATCCTCCAGTTGCTATTGCATGTAATATTCATGGACATATTAAACATGTCGGTCAATATGCGGACGGTGCAGCATATAAGGCATTTGTTAATTATATGCTTAATGATAGCCCTTGGGCAGATGCTTGGCTCACTAAGGATGTGGACGAAGCTATGAAGGGCTGTGCAATGATGGATGTAACTAAACCATATTCGTATGTGTGTAGTGCAGCTATTGCTATGCGTACTGGCTCTGAGTATGCTAAATCTTTAAAAGTATTTAAAGACCTGTTGGATTGGAAATACAATCCAAATGTAGCTTATCTCGTATCCCAATGCACAACTGTTCATAACAACGGTGCATATCAGTTTATACCTAATGGCGGAAGTCATCATGTGTGGCATACTGGCATGGAGATGAGTAAGGTTGTATCTTTCTTCAACGATAAGAAACTTAACGTAGAAGACAAACCATACAATAACTCTCCTAATTCATATTACACCATTTTCAAAGTGATTGGAAGTGATGTTGCTGTGAAGCAGGGTAGTGTTTTTGAAACTGTACGTAACGACAACAAGGAGTTCCTTGTAATTGATCAACGGGGGTGGGCAGCTAACGAAACAATTTCTGCAAAAAGCTTTACCGAGTATCTGAAAATCGTCAACACATTCGCAAGGAAATTCAAATGAAAAAAGTATTTATCGTTAACAGTAGCGAAGGCTATGTCAATCTGTTTAAACGTATGGGTTATGAGATTGCCGCTGACCTTGGTGATGTATCTCTTGTGTGCTTCACTGGAGGTAGTGATGTAACTCCTGAATTGTATGGTCACAAGAAACACAGCAGCACATTCAATAATGTGAGCCGTGACCAGTACGAGGCTGACATTTTCTACTTGTGTGTTGAACGTAGCATTCCTATGGTTGGCATCTGTCGTGGTGGTCAATTCCTGAACGTAATGTCAGGCGGTACTATGTATCAAGACGTTTCATATCACTCTCGTGATCATTTGATTACAGACACGGAGACAGGCGAAAGCTTATGGGTGTCATCTACCCATCACCAGATGATGAAGCCCTCTCCTAAGGCCCTTCTCGTGGCTACTGGAGCCCTTAAAGGGGAGCGTACATGGTGGGACAACGGTGTGTTCAACAAAGATACATCTAATGAAGACATTGAGGTGGTGTATTATGAAGATACACAGGCCTTGTGCTTCCAACCTCACCCTGAATTCAATGGTGAAATCTACCGCAATATGCAGGTGTATTTTGCTGGTCTTGTTGAGCGTTTCTTGGTGAAGAAACATAATCATGTAGGATGTACTTGCTAATGGAAGACTTACCACTATTTGTACTAGGTGTGTGTCTAGTTATCTGCTCTGTTTGTTTTACATTCTTTGCAATAGCTCTGACTTACAAGTTCATCATTGATTTCATTGTGTAAGGGAATGTAATGGAAGAATTACAACTCATCATTCAAATGGTAACAGGACTACCAACCCTCACTATTTGGGTACTCCTAGGTTATCTTGTCTACAAGCTAGCCATTGTCGGATCAACGTATGGTGTTATCCGCTATGCCCTTGACACTCTTATCAAGTGGAAGACAGCACCATTAACATATACCTATGTTCTTGAAGATGAGATGAAGCTCATTAGTAAGGATATTGGCCCACGTATTATGGATCAACTCAAACGTATTCAAGATAATAGTTGGGGATATTTTTATGGAAGCGATGTTGATAAGCTGAAGAAAGCTATTGATATGGTCATTAAGAAAGAGGTGTAATCATGTTGTTCATTCTTGGTTTGTTGTTGATGTGGTGTGAATATGTCCACACACGTGTTGAAGGTGACTTCTGTACGTATGATGGATACTTCGTTATTGGATTGATTGGGCGTTTGTTATGCTCTGCCTCTTTGATTCATTTCGCTTGGTTTGTGTTGTTGTAAGGAGGCGTTATGGGTAAGCCAGTAAATAAGCCGCATAAACACGCTGCAATGATTATTGCATGGGCTAGTGGTCATGCTATACAATACCGTAACGGCCCTGCAGGTGTGTGGTATGATGTGGATTTAGGTAACCCTGGGTGGTTAAAAAAATACGAGTACCGTATTAAACCTGAAGAAGACAAGGTAGTATATGCCCACGTACATCGACGTGGAGAATCTTCTGCACATCTCTCATTCACTTGTGGACATATCTGGAATGTAGTAGGCAAGCCTTGCTTTACTGACTCATGCAATGTTAAGTTTACATTTGATGGTGAGACTAACGAATTGAAACACGTTGAGGTAATTAAACCATGATAGCTCTCGACACTTTTCCCTCCGTTACTTGGCCCTTCCCTAGTGCTAAGGCTCCTGATAATAAGCCTGTTGTCTACTTCATTGGAGATGCTCAGTTTATTGACTGGCCTTATAAGAAAGGGGTTCAAGTGGCTAGTGTGTATGCTCTCAATCATCCTAAACTGGGTGAGTGTCGTGTTCGTACATCTCAAGTTATGGACACTTATGATGATGGTTCATTTGAAACAATGAACACAATGTATATTCCTATGAAAGCGAAACAGTAATGGCTAAAAAGAAACTCGAATATAAGTACATGGTATCAGTTGATGGTACAGCTGCTCCTATGTTTGAACACGATACATTGTTAGAAGCTACTAAAGAAGCTGAACGGCTTAGTACAATAGTAGTTGGTGATCGTTCTATTCGTGTACTGCGTGTTGAAGCTGTTCTTCAAGTTAAGAACGAAGTAATTCGTACTAAGAACTGGATTTAATCATTTCATTCTATCGAGAGACATATGAAAATTCTTGTCATTTCCCCTAAAGCATCTGAGGATAGTGCGAAGCGTCTAGCTAGAGAGCTGGGTGCTGAGTATCAAAATCCTTATAAGACAGGTCGTGGATCCTTTAAAGAATACCAATTAGTTATTAACTATGGGTTTTCTGGTAACATTATTACCAACGCAAATGCTAATGTGTTCAATGAGCCATTAAGTGTACGTACGTGTATTAACAAGATGACTACTTTAGAGTCGCTAGCACTAGCAGGTATTCCTATTCCTGACTACGCCCCCTTCGTTAAAAAGAATTGGGATACTGTGGTATGTCACACTAAACCTGAAGGTCGTAAGAACGAAGGTATTGAGTATTGGCATCGTGACTCAGGTGAACCAGTTCCTTTTGCCTATCTGTATACCAAATACTATGATCATCGTGGTGAGTATCGTGTTGTTGTTCTTTGCGGTAAGGTTGTAGGCCGTTACCGTAAGGTTGAGCGAGATGGTATATGGGACTTAGAGTTGCGTGATAAGCGTGGCTTTGAGCACATGGATGCAATCTGTATCAGGGCAGCACAAGCCCTTGGTATTGACTATGTAGGTTTTGATGTGCTTGCACAGACAAAGCATGATTGTGTCATCATTGAGGCCAACTCAGGCCCCATCTTGACAGACGAAGCGATTGAAGCATTTAGTGAATTGATTGGAGCATAATATGTGTGGACTTGTAGGCATGGCTGGTTTGATTACTGGTAACGAAGAAAAAATCTTTCATCAGCTTCTCATCATGGATTCTGTACGTGGTACAGACAGTACAGGTGTTGCTGTTGTTCCTCGTGTTGGTGAAGCCAAGATTGCTAAAGAACTTGGTGACACTTATCGTTTGATGGATAAGAAATCATATGACAAACTTTTCTACGGAACTAATCGTTGCATCATTGGACATAACCGTTGGGCTACTGTTGGTGGTGTGTCTCGTGACACTGCACATCCTTTTGATTTCGATACTCTCGTGGGTGCTCACAATGGTACGCTCAAGTCCAAGTATCGTCTTGATAATCACACAGAGTTTAAGACTGACAGCGAAGCTCTTTACAATCACATCAACAAGAACGGATTGAAGAGTGCATTAGAACATCTTGATGGTGCATGGGCGTTGACTTGGTGGGATAAAGAAAAAGAATCCATTAACTTCTTACGTAATAAAGAACGTCCGTTATACGTTACGTTCAACGAAGCTCAGACTGTATGCTTCTGGGCATCAGAATCATGGATGCTAACGGCTGCACTCTCTCGTAATGGTGTTAAGTTTCCTGAACCTGTCTTGATCGGGGAAGATAATCACTATTCTATTGCTGTTGATTCTAATGGCAAGATGGAGAAGACTAAGATTATCCAAGCCCCTTCTCGCTATGTTGCTCCTCCTGTGGTAATCTATGGTGGTTTTCAAAACAACCACCGACATGCTAATGGTTACTGGCCTAGTGACACTAGCAAAGCACAAGAGCCTGCAAAGGTTACTCAAGTAGGCACTGTTCAATCAAAAAAAGAGGGGGTGGTGCCCGCAACAACCTCTCTAAGCTTGCGGACAGGCTACTCGGGCACAAAAGGAGCTTCGCTTGAGCTGCTAGAACTTGCCTCTGATCGTAAAGGAGGCTGTTATTATGTTTGCTTTGATGCGGCAAGTCCATCATCTAAAGTGCGCTACTATTACAACAAACGTGAAGAAGCGCCACATAAGAAGGTGGGTATGACCATCACAGCGGACATTGGTGAACTTATTATTGATGCCTATGAGGGAGGATATTATAAGGTTCATGCGTCATCTGTTGAGTTCGAAGAGAACCCAGTAGGTGCAACTGTTACTGAGGAAGAAGACTTTGATCCTGTTGTTGATCGCACATACGAATCACATACAGGAGCAATGC
>Ga0213919_1000089_pt1 | contig 48290 bp, 85 predicted proteins | sample McNCre317MG_FD_161056 | JGI IMG/M metagenome (GOLD analysis project Ga0213919, IMG submission 161056) | Freshwater microbial communities from McNutts Creek, Athens, Georgia, United States - 3-17 MG | ecosystem: Environmental > Aquatic > Freshwater > Creek | place: USA: Georgia | collected...
CCAAGGAATCGGTACGTTTTTCTGGCCTAGTTTGATATGCCAATCTGCTGTAAATAGGATCTTCACTTTCTATCGCCCAATCCTTTGGCTAGGCCATATAGATTAATACGCTGAGTATCGGTTAGGCTGTACCAGGCATACCATAGCCTACTAAAAACTTCCAGGTCTTTAATATAGAATTCTACTTCGGTTTCTATATACCCAGCCATACCCTCACTTACAAAGTCAGGGCCTTTAATAGTTTTCATACTATTCACAGCTTGAGAATACAAAGGACCGCTAGTCATTATGTATAAAATGTGTGAATAGCAAGTATTAACAGTAAGTTTCATAGATGAAAAAGCCGCTAAAGCTATTAACTTTAGCGGCTTCTTTTTACAGGTCCTTGACGCTTTCGCCGTCCACACCTTGGCCAGATGCTTCGTCGCTATCGTCACCGACACTACTAATCTTCTCTAGAGTTGCCTTCACTTCGTCAGGAGTAGGACGCGGGAACTTAGAGTCAATCGAAGGAGCTGCATCTGCAATAGCGCGTTCTTCAGCAGTAAGTGCACGCTTCTTGCACTTCAGAACTGCTAGAGTGTATTCAACGTTGAACGGCAGAGGGCCGGTCTTAACACGCTTGAACACAACATCCCAACCAGTGTCATAATCGGTAGGATCGCCTAGGTCTTCCGCTGCAGTAAGAATCTGTTCAAACAGTTTCTTCTTTAGGTTAAGAGCCTTTTCCTTGCCATCACGTGGGTCGATACAGTTAACTGAATACGCCCAAGAGCACTTCTTGTCGGGGAAGAAAGCTGGAACATGATCCACTTCCTTATTTGCAAACTTTTCTTCTTCGCGGTCAAAAGCCAAGCACTCAACAGGAATATCCTTGTTATTTGTACCCTTCAGCCAGTAGACATAGCGCGGTAGAACTCCGCCAATAAGACGCACGACATTCTCGCCGTCCTTATACTCATATGATTCTACAGACTTCTTAACTGCCTTGCCCTTGGTGTCGCCGAATGCTTTTGCCATTGTATATTTCCTCGAATTTAAATTTAATTTGGTTATTTACGATTTGTAGTAAGGGGTTTGATCTTACTAAATCCAGTCGTAAGTCAGGATAGTAAGATATATCTAACGTCACAACTCCATGAAACTTATACATTCCGTAGTCTCGCATTCCTGCTAGCTTTACGTACTGCATAATATGCTCGCTACTTTCATCCAGTAAACCACTTAGCAGCGGGTCTGGCCAAAGTAAAAAGCTTTTGCCTTTTAGGGTTGGAAGTAAATCAAGTTTTACCTTGCGATTCCGCGGGTACTTTCCAGTTTGTAGAAATATCAAAAGATCCACAAATTTGGAACTATTACCTGCGGCTTCTGCTTCTAACTTTTCTAGGTTGAAGAACAGAGTCATATCGTGTTGTGAATAATAATTATAACATTTTCGCTCACATCATGCAAGCTCAAATTTTTACAATGTTTGCGCTAATTTACGCTTTGCCTATTGCCCAACCCTTACTAGCATAAAATGCTAGTCTGGCGGTATTCTGTCTACGTTCGGCAGGGCTGCTAAAGTTTAGATCAACCACTAGAGGATCGAGCTTATCATCCGCTAGACGCATAATACGTCCAATAATCTGCTCTAGAGAAATAGGATTTGATGTAGGAACTGCAAGTATTACACAGCTTAGCTGGTTGATCGAGATACCTTCTGAGAAGATTTGTCTGCTACCAGCAACGCACATCTTTTGTCGGGTTTCGACTTGCTCGATGAGTGTTTTTCGTTGCTCGTAGGTTGTTTCGCCTGTAATAAGTACGCAACTTTCACCAACTAATTCCTTTACTCTATTAAGAAATTCCACTCTATCTGCTACAATTAGCACAGAGTGACCTAGTTCAATCTTATATCTAGCAATACGAGCTACCAGTTCCTGGTACTCTTCATCATATAGAAGCGCATTAATTTTCTGTGCCCAACCCGCACCAGCAGGTAGGTGAATACCCGTAGGTACAATTTCTACACGCGGGTTCAGGGTGTGCGATTGCGGCGGGCGGTAAACCTTATCTCCAAAATAATCTCTGAAAATAATATGCTTACCATCTGTACGCTCCATTGTACCGCTAAGAGCAATACGGTATCTTGCGTACATACCATCCATAATGTCAGAAAATGTACTAGCCGGAGTATGATGTGCTTCATCAAGAATTACAGTACCAAACTCTTTGCTAATACGTTCAATCATTTTAGTGACTGTCTGTACATTACCCACTACAATTGCATGGTCTTCAATATCGAATTTACCTGATCCGATAATGCCAGGCTCCATATCAAAAAGTGCGCGAATTTCATCTGCCCACTGATCTCTCAACATGGTCGTGTGAGTAATCACAAGTGTTTTCTGACCCAGTTTCCTAGCAAGATGTAAGGCAGTAAATGTCTTGCCCCAGCCAACCAGCGCATTAATAAAACACGTATCTTCAACTTGATCAAAAATAATCTGCTGACCTTCCCTCAACTCAAATTTTGGAAGAGGAAATGGTACAGGATTATACACCCTACGATCTTCTAGCTCAAATCCTGCAGGTATCAGGTCAGTCCTACCTTGCGGAATGGAGATAATACCTCGAGGTAGTGCTTTGTAGTTTTTGATGATTTCAACGGCTTTGAAGTTGCCCTTCTTACCCGTTTTAGTCTCTATTCGGTAAGTTAGAGCTTGTAGAATACATTTTAGCTGAGCATCGTTCTCAGGTCTAAAATAGATTCTATTACTCATGATTGCTTTGGTCATATCATTCTAGTAGTGTCATCGTACTGCTGATCGTATAGTCCATATAGTATATGGCTATTGCCTGTAATCAGCAGTCCTGCATGTGTTTGTTCATGGGTTGGCGCGAACAAAACTTTGAACCTTGAATGCACGCCTTGTACTTCAATAATTGCCCCACCTGCTTGTAGCTTAGTTACTTTAGCAATTTTACGAAAGACTAGCTTAACTCGACGAGATTTCTTGTAAGTAAAAAGTGTACCTTCTCTATCAATGAACCACGTACCAGACTTTGCTAGTTTAATGAAATCACCGATAAAGAAGATAGCTTTGCTAAGTTTAGCCAAAGACGCGCCTTCGGCACGAAGTGCCAACCTGCGCTGCGCTAGGGTAGGCTCAGGTCTGTTTTTATCATCAATGATCTTTATACGATACTGAGCATCTGAATACTCAGTATCTTTGCCCTGTAGATAAAATATTACATTTTCATCTACAGTAGGCTTATCAGGACCAACTCGATAAATTGGGAAAGAAATATTTGATAAATCAATCATTTCTTAATAAGCATTCCATCTTCTAGACTATAGTATTCCTCAAAGTGACCAAATGAATAGTCTTGCCCAATATCTTGGTCTACGCCAATAGGCGAACCAGGAATAGAGCAGCCACGATCAAGCTGAGTATAGTGCTTCAGTACTTCACAGTACTTTGGCACATCTTCATCCTTAACGATAGCAACAATAGAGTCATGTACTAGCATGAAGATTTGCGCATCTAAACCTAGACGCTTAATCTCGTCAGCAGTATCCATAGCACCCAGCAAGTTCATGTCAGATGCTAGAGACTGTACTTCAGCGTTAATACCGGAGCGTACTTCGTGAGAAGCAATACCCTTATCGGCAGAGAACACATTTTCTAGTCTACGCTTACGCCCAAAGAACGAATATGTGTACCCATTCGTTTCAATGAAGGTTTTACGGTCATTGAGCCACTTTTTAAGGCGACTAAATCGGGTAAAGTAAGCATCAATGTCTTCTTTAGCCTGGGAGATCGGGTAGTGCTCTTTAGTAGCTTTTGTAACAGACTCCGATACCTTTTTGGCCCCAGAACCATATAAGATACCGAATGAAATAGCTTTAGCACTTTGTCGCATTGATCCATATAATTTCTTTACATCCTCTACAGCACATGGTAGATCAAACACCATCTTAGCAATCGTAGAGTGAAAGTCGCCTCCAGAGCTAAAAACCTTTTGCAGATTCTTATCGCCAGATAGCACCGCAGCGTAGTACATTTCTGCGGTTGTCAAGTCCTGACTTACAATCTTATATCCAGGGGCTGCCACAATGCAACCTTTAATGATTGGATTGTCGCGAGGAATCTGCTGTGCATTAAACTTGCCTGAACTAGACAAGCGCCCTGAAGTGGTAAAAATGATATTGAAATTTGTACGAATTCGTCCATCACGATCTAGCTCCGGTAGAATTTTGCTAATGTAGCTACTTTGAATCTTGCCTAGCTGTCTAACCTTTAGGATAGTGGCAGGCAGTTCATGGATTTCACTAAGTTCTTGCAGGACTTCTGCATCTGTAGAAGTTGCTCCAGTCTTAGTTAATTTACCTGTAGGGGTAAGTCCTAGGTAATCGAATAAAACAGTACGTAGCTGCAGTACTGAATTTGGATTGAAAATCTTTCCGGAGTCCTTCTCGAAGTTTTTTACTGCCTCGAAATGGTATACTTCTTCCTTAGCTTCACCGATCCACTTATCTAGATACTTACCTGCTGCTTCTAGTCGTCTAATATCCATTGGGATACCAACTTCTTCCATATCCATTAGGAACAACGTTCCACGAATTAGAAGATTAGTATATACCCAAGATAGCTTTGGATTCTTATCTAGGATAGGCTTGAACTTTTGATACAGTTCTAGGGTCACTGCAGTGTCAATTGCAGCGTACTTAGAAATAATATCATACGGGATAAGATCATAAGTGAAGTTATCCTTGTCAACATTATGTTGAGCGCAGTACCTAGACTTAAACTCGTCTAGTTCGGCGTCGTAGTCGCCGTAGTTGGTGTACTTAAGAGCTAACTGTTTTAGACCATGACTATCATTTTCATCTAATACGTAGTGCATAACCATTGTATCGTGTACACGCGCACGATTAAAGTCGATACCAAGATGGTATTTAATCATCTTGTAGTCAAACTTTAGGTTATGGAAAACAATATCGAACTTGTCGATAATCTTACGCAACAGAATCAGATGTTCTTCGTCTAGAATATCTGTAATGATGTAACGCCCATGGTTACGCTTGTAGGAAATAGATAGTCCTAAAACATACCCATCGCGTGGATACAGAGCTGTAGTTTCCGTGTCTAGTGTAATGAATTCTACAGCGTTGTCAAGAACTTCTTGCAGGAATGTTTTAGCTTCATCGGCATTATTAATACCTTTAAAATCACCTGTAACAGCTGCATTAGTGATAGTACCTTCGATGTAGCCATGAATTTTAGCAACAGCGCGCTCAAAATCCGGTTTACCTTCTGGCTTAAACACAAGCATAGCTGGATTAGAGATGCACATAAACTTATCGTTTACAAGCAACCCAGCATAGTTAGTTACCGAGCTAACCTTAGCATATTCCTTAGCTGCCTCAGCACCCACAAGAATCACGTAGTCATACAGATCAGTATCAATATCAAGATCAACGTCTTTCTTCAGTAGCTTAGTAATAGGTACTGAAGACATGTGGAATACTTCAAATTCAAACTTAAAGTACTTCGAATAATCGTTCTTAGAAGGGGCCTTGTCAATAATTGCTATTTTCATTGTATATATTCTTTAATACTATCTACATATTCTTGCGACATTTCGCCAGGATCAGAGCCCTCTTCTAGTGCTATTTGTTCTACAGAATATCCTAATTCTTCTAGGATAGGTTGTAGTTTATTCATAGCTTCTCTTCCAGGGTCGTCCCCATCAAACATTAGATAGATTTTACTAATGCCTTGTGACTTAAATGCCAATAACTTAAGTGCAGTATCCTTTTGAAGCGTATTTGTTCCAAAAGCACACGATACGTTCTTCAATCCTTTATCATACAAGTTTAGCATATCAAAAATGCCTTCAACTAGTACAACACTAGAATACTTTTCAGGGAAGTATTCCGGATAAATAGGCATCGTTACACCTCTAGGGTAATTCAAGTACCTAGGATTGCCTTGGGACAGAATGTGTCTACCGACGTAAACAATAGGCTTCCCACGTATATCGCGGATAGGGAAAAATATGCGATCACCAAGATTTTCGCTAGTAAGAGTGTAGAAAGCACCGAATTCTTTGAGTGTTTTTGCACTGATGCCTCTGAACGGTTTAGTATAAGGAATTGTTTCATCTGGAAATTCTACGCCTTCTGAAGCAACACGTAAATCTTTGATCTTATCTTTTAGTTTAGCCACTTTGATAGAAACAAAGTTATCTACAATACCAAAAAACTTGAAGATATTAGTTTTGTACCCACAACTAAAACAATGACTAATACCAGTAGTCTTATCAATACGAAAAGATGGGTTAGAATCGTCGTGGTCAGGATTTAAACATTTTGTTAGAAAATCCTGACCAGAAGGCGTATACTGTATGCCTTGTTTTATCAATAGTTCTTCTACTGGATTAGTCATTTATGCGTCCCAAGGAATGTCTGCGGAGGTATCGTCGCGTTTAATTGTTTCTTTTTTCTTACCGCTAGCCTTTTTGATAGGCTCAGCTGGTGCTTGAGGTGCTTCAATAGATTGTGGGCTAATTCGTAGTGTATCCCAATTCATTGGGCTAGTGAATTTCATTTCACGACTACCACGAATCTTAGTGGTTTCAAATGAGATTGCATTTTGCGACTTGTCATGGGCTTCCATTAACAATGCGACGTCTGCAGCATCAAGAATACCTTTAGCAAAGCGAGCTTCGCCACTGGCATCAATTTGGTACGGACTGAAAATAGCAATATCATGCTTACGGGCTAATTCTTTTAGTTTCTTTGATACTAGCACCTGTGGTTGCCAATCAAACATTGATTGACCTTCGATTTGAATCTGATTCAAGTAGTCGACAACTGCTACTGCAAAGTTGTCGCCAAATTTAGCTTTAATCTTACCTAAATGTAGATCTAAGCTAGTGATGGTAAGTGCTCTATCGTCAATGATAATCATTTGATTATCTTGCTTTAGCACTTTAGTCTTTACAAGATCAAGTTCAAATTTAAACTTATTACGGTGACGCTTAAAATCTTCTACAAGATCATCTGCCTCAACAAACATGCCTGCTCTAGCTTTAACCAGTTTAAGCAGCTCTTCGTCAGTTAAGTTTCCATGCTTAATGTTTTGGTGGTTAACGCCCGCTAAAATAGCTAGATTTCTATCTAACGTTTCTCTAGCAGTCATTTCGATTGTGAAGTATACGGAGGTCTTTCCACCTTCATACTGATTCACAAAAACGTTGCTACAAGTAATAGATTTACCTGAGCCACGCTTACCACCAACTAAGATAAGCTCCTGACGCGCAACACCCGCCAACGTCGCATCAAAAGTATTATTGAAGCCAAGATGTACACGTTCACGTGCAAGGTCGGCATCAGACTGGAATAACATAATATCCGCCATGTTATAAACGCCTTCTGTAGTAAGCGTTTTATCATCCAGGGCTAATACTATGCCTGCTAAATTCTCTTTAATTTCCGTAGTATCATACTGCGGAAGTTTATCCAAATATTTGTCTAGAAGCTTAATTGCTTCGTTTTGGGTAAACTGGTCTAGCAATGCAGCAACGGCTACATCAGCAGAAATGTCTGGTTCGTCAGCTAGTTTTACAGCTGCTAAAGTCTTTAGTGCTGGGCCTTCTCGTAGAGTAATCTCTAATTCATCGAAAGAAGGAATATTACTGTATTTATCGTAATATTTATTAATTGCACTATAAAGACTGGAAAATGCTGGATCAAGGAATACTAATTTGAGTTTCGCCCATACGTCTAGGTTCCTCTCGCTAAGCAACTTATGTAAGACGATGGCTGAAATATCCATTAGGCTACCTTTGATTCATTATCAATTATTACTTGATCTAAAATCTCTTCAATCTTGAAAAGTACATCACTACGTAGCTTCTTGATCTCAGTCTGATACGCACCGGAATCGTATAGGAGACTTAACTGCTCATGAGTCAAAAGCTGCTGAAGGCCAAAGTAAATTAAGTCATACGCAATCGTAGACTCGGGCATTACTTGAACCTTAATATTCTTGCCATAATTATGTATGGCCTGGCGTACCACCTCTTCTACTGTAAGGGCTTCGGTGTCGTGATATTCTATCGTTACTTTCATATGCCTCCAGCACAAAAAGGGTAGAGACTTTTAGATCTCTACCCTTTGGATACCTACCTAATCAATTAGGCAGCTGCTTTGGCTTCAGCTTTGGCTTCAGCCTTTTCTTTCTTGGCCTTACCATCATAGTCGGCAACCTTGATACCACGACGAGTCAGCAGAGTTTTAATTCCGCGCTCGGTCTTATCAACGGCCTTAGCAATGTCAGCAACAGTCATAGTTGCCAGCTTATCCCCCAGAGCTTCAACGGGATCGGTAACGGTATTAGCGTGGCTTTCCTTTTGTGCAGGGATCTTCGAGATTTGGTTGTTACGGGTAAGCGATAGAGCTTTACCACGAACACTAGCAATGCTCTTGCCAAGGGCAGCGGCAATTTCCTCAATAAACTTGCCGCCGTTAACCATCTTAATGAAAGTTTCTTCTTCGGCTTCCGTATAAGTACGAGCAACTTCAACCTTCTCAGCAGGTTTAACGCTGCCAGTCAGTTCAAGAGCTAGAAGCTTGCCTTGAATCTGCTTTGCGCTAAATGCACCGGCTTCGAATTGTTCTGCGATTTCCTTGTAAGTATACGCACCAGCATTGGTGGTAACGAACTCAGCTAGAGCAGCGCCCTGTTCAGGGGTAAAGGCAGAAACCTTTTCCTTGGCCATCGAAGCCACTTCATGATCTAGCTGACGTAGCTTAGATGCAACTGAACGAACACTAAAACCAAGGGCTGCTGCAGCCTTCTCAACGGTAGTAGCGGAAACGGGGCTTTCACCGGAAACGATGCTGTTAAGGGTGGCAACGGCTTCGTCAGTCCACTTCTTTGCTTTTTCTGTCGTCATTTTAATTTCTTTCTTGTAGAAAATTGTTTAGGTTGTTAACAATGGATATGCCGTATTCTTCGGCCTTCTTACGTTTGGAACTTGCTTTGTTTTCTTCGTCAACTAGGTAAGTTGTGGTTTTAGTCACAGACTCAACTACTTTAAAACCTGCCTCTTCTAGTGCTTTGTAGGCTTCTGATTTGGTTTTAAACGACTGTAGCCTTCCGGTAATGCAAACGCTTTCGCCATTCGTATTACTAGGTACTTTTTTATTGGATTTGAAGTCAAACGGTAAAAACTCTTTCAAATCCGTGTACTCAAGCTCTAGCCATTCCATAAGATTGGCTGTTGCCTTGTCACCAAGACCTGCTTCTTTACAGGTTTCGGTTGTGATTTCGCTAATATCAGAAACAACAGCAGATAACTTCTTAGCTGCTGTTGTACCGATAAGAGGAATAGAAAAACTTGCTAAAACAGTAGCGAAATCCGCTACCTTGGCACGCTCGATTTCATCTAGCAACTTGGCAGCAGTTTTTTCACTACCAAGTGCAGCAGTTACTTCTGCCAAATCAAGATAAAAGATTTCTGTAATATCAGCTAGGTTTAGCTTCTCTACAGTTTTAGGGCCGAAGCCCTTGATACCAAGTGTTTTAGTGAAATGCTCTAGCTTTTTATTAAGTTGAGCACCGCAAGCTGTGTTACGGCAAAAAAGTTGATCGTTAACCAACTCTAGTGTATAATCACAGCAAGGGCAGGTTGTCGGTATTTCAATCTTCATTTGCGTTTTATCAATTTATGAATAAATTATACTAGAATTTACAGCGTAGGACAAGTCGAGATTTTCGATCCCATAAGCTGAAAACTAGGCTTGCGGACCCTAACCCCCAACCTTATGTACGACTTGTGGGATAATTTCTCCAGCACGTCGAATGGCTACTGTATCACCAATTCTAAGGTCAAGGGCCTGGATAAATCCAGGGTTATTGAGAGTTGCTCGACTAACTACTGCATCACCAACTAGCACAGGGGCTAGAATGGCTACTGGTGTAACTTTACCAGATTTACCTACTTGCCACTCTACGTTTAGAAGAGTGGTTTCGACCAGTGCTGAACGTTCCTTCTTAGCATACGCTCCACGAGGAAAGTCAGACGTAAATCCTAGCTTATCGAATTCAGCATTGCTATTAAGACGAAACACTACGCCATCACATGGATAAATCTTATCTAGTTCAGGCTCAAGGATTGTTGCAAAACCTAGCTTAGTAAGCATTTGCATATCCGCAACGTAAGTTGTTTTAATGTATGGAAATACTCCGTAAGCAAAGAAACTGACTGCTCGTGTACGAAAGTCGTCTACACTATTTAGGTTTAGAGCACCTGCGGCGTAATTACGCGCATTTTCGATATGTTTGGGGGCCGCAATTTCACCAATTACCTGCACAATACCCATGTGGTCAATCTTGTGTGGAACGAGATTGGTGGCCAGGAACTTATCTGTTACAACTTGGCCCTCGATGCCGTCCCCTCGGGTAAGTGAACGAACAAGCTCGCCATCAATATACAAGTGTGACACAGCAGCACCGTCCAGCTTCAGCGACTTTACCACATCGGTATAGCCTTCTAGAGGACGCTTATTTTCGTCTTCGTAGTATTTCTTGAGGCTATACATACGGGCGTAGTGCTTTTCGACGTTCTCGTGTTGACGAGCGCCGACTTTGGAATATCCAATAGATTCTGCCAAAGCATCGAACTGCTCATCAGAAATAATTGGAGTTCCAGCATAATAAAATCTTGCTGCTTTATCGAGATATTGTTCTAGCTTATTCATGTAATAATTATAACAAATTAGGCTTGTCTGCGCAACTCAGGAAATTTATCCGTAATAGCACTAAGCCCTTCAGCTTTACTACAGATTTCTAGTAGCCCATCAAGTAGGGCATACACATTTTGTATTGAAACTGGCACGGAGATGCCCTCTTTTGAGGGGATAAACTCTCCGTCATAAGATAGGAAATACTTACGAATATGCAAGTATTCCAAGTCCCTAAAGTCAGAGACCGTCAAGCGGAGCTGGAACCCTTTTTCTAGGTTCTCATGAATTAATTTCTCGTAGACGTCTGACATATAAAATTTCTCCGGTTTGGCGCGGGAATTATGTTTTCCACGGCCGCTGGATTTAGCTGACTTGCCCAATTAACTGATACCCAGTCCTGAATACAGTTTTCATGAGTTAGCGGCACTTGTTTTTCTAGTGAAGCCTTAGCATTGTGTAGGACGCCTAAGGATTCCCAGGAATCCCAATACTCTTCAATAATAGCTGCATCTGAGTAGATGGAGTATACTGCCTCCTTGCCATCTAATCCAGCGGGCTCAATCATTAGCCAATACCTCATACTCGTACCCCTAACTCGCGCAGATGCTGTAACGATGCAAGCTCATAGGCTTCCTGGTAGGCAAACTGCTTCCACTTTTCACTAATAAGCCAGATTCTATATACATAGCACATACGTTTAGCATCATACTTTTCAGCATCAATTCTAGCAGTAGAATCGTATCTGGCGGAATAGACTACTTCACCAAGTTTGAACTGGTCTCGAAGCGCTTCTTCGGGAAGCAGGATCGGCTTGAAGTAATCATGACTAGACGCGCGGATAGGTACTGCATAGTCTGCCAATACTTTGTTAATCGTATGCGCGCTGCGGTACGTGTATTTCGAGATAGAATCAATGGTACCTCCGCCGAGATACTCGCTAATAATATAGACAATCTCGTCTTTAGTAACCGGCTTTCCTCGAAGCGCTGCCCTACGCTCCGCATCTTTAGCTTTTTTCTCTTTGTATTTTTCAAGAATAGTACCTAGACGGGTAGTGTTGTACGCCATCCCAAGAATAGAACACGCTTCCTTCTTAGTGATTGGCTTAACACCTTCTTCTTTAGGTTCTAGCAATTTAATGACTCGCTCAATGTTAGAGTCAGTCATTAGTTCTTCTTCTAGTTCAGTACGTTTTCTTGCCATTTCGATCCACAAACAAAAAAGGCAGCCGAAGCTGCCTTGACATTAAGCCTTCAGCACGCCCAGGAAATAAACGGCCGCCTTACCAGTCAACTTAGACAGAATGTCTTCATCAACTTCTGCACCCTTAGCTTCGATAGCTGCCTTAAGGGCTGCAATCGAATCTTCCTTAGACACACGCTTTGCGCCTTCGGTCTTAGTGCTGGTCTTGCTAGTGCCGCTGCCCGTATCTTCCTTCTTGACATAGACCTTAGCCTGTACAAGAATCATACGAACACCGTTGGGGCTTTGCTCAAACTGCTCTGCTAGTTCTTTGATAATTTCGGTAGAGTTTTCAGCTGTGGGGCCTGCGGCCTTGTATGCTTCAATCAGTTTAGCTTTATCTTCTTCGGTCCATGCCATGTGTGTTGTTCCTTTAGTGGGTTGAATTCCAAACGAGAATATGTATTATACTCTCACTTAGCAAATTAATCAAGTGTAAAAATTTAAACTAAAAGGCATAGGTATTGCCCTTTAGTTTGGGGACTTATTCTTTTATAAGGAAAATCCCCGGAAACCTCAGACTAGCTTAAGCAGCTAGACGGAACTCACTGTCGTTTGCAGTTATTTTGATTTACTTTTTACGACTATCTGTGTCGAGTTGCCTAATATATTACTACTTACCCTGTCGAAACCTTTCTGCCCCATTACTAAATGTTCTTGTCTATGGCAATTAGGACATAAAAGTACACACTTCTCTAATTCTGGTATAACCTTGTCTATAAAAGTATCTATAGAACCTTTAGGATTTGTTTCTCCAATATTAAACCTTTTTTCATTCGGATTAATATGATGAAAGTCTAACGAACCATACTCGCCAGTATAACTGCATTTACTACATTCATACTTTCTATTTTGACTATCTAGATAATCAAAAATTAGATTCTTAAAAGAATGTTTTCTAGAAGAATTTTCGCAGTATTTACAGGTAGGTTTATACTTAATTAGACCTGCACTGGTTCTACCATTGGAGTAGAAGTCTGTCAAAGGTAGCACAGCATTACAAGATATACACGTTTTGGTACCGTTATCTCGATCAATCTTTTTAGAATTGGGCGATAAGCCTACTAATCCGTGTTTTCGTTTAAAGTCTGTAATAGACGTTCTACTACAGTTAAAAATTTCTTGTAGTTCTTTTACGGTTTTACCTTCTAAGAGGTATTGTGTGAATTCTTTTATATCTATTGTCAACATTAACTCCTACGTTAATTCCAAGACTACTTAGTGGTGGAGCAGGCGGCATCCGAGAGCCGCGTCCAGAATACATTTCTTATATTAAGTTTACAACTATTTACGTGTGAACGGTAACACCGTCGCACAATCTATGATCTACACCATAGAATTCTTCTATAGGATGCTCTCTGTATTGCAACCCACACCATCTACAGTGCATTAGACCAGAGGCTCTATGAAAGTCATCCTCTATGTCTTGATGTAGCTGTTGAAATAAGCGCAACACTAGTGCGCGTTCATGCGAGGAAGTCAACTTCGATACTATCCATATGTTCGGCCGAAAACTGGCGATACCGATGATTGAGGTCGAACTGTTCTTGGAGAGTAACCCGCTCTTGCATATAATTAGCATGAATCTGGTTAAAACGCTTAGCATAACTAGCAAGTTCTTCTACAGTCAGCTCAGTCAAATCAGTGCCTGCGTACTTATCCGTAGGTTCAATAGACACAGCCAGCGTGCGGGTAGATTGCTTGTTCTTAGCGTCGGTATAATTGAACGTGATAACTTTCATTTGATTTCCCTCTGAATAAGTATATATTATAGACTATTCAGTAAGGGAAATCAACAAAAGAATTTTAATCGTTCTTACGCAAGGTATCCGCAAGAGACTTTGCAAAACGCTCGTGAAAGAAAACTGCGGGAATAATCAAAATAGGGGCGATAAGAAGTGCACCTACAAAGAATGAGAAATACGTTAGATTCCTGTATTCAATTACAACTGGAGTAGGAATAACATGCTCAATCTCTCGCATTACTGGAACATACACCCAAAAATGCAAATAAATTGCAGTTGTTAGGGCGAAGAGTGCATAAAGCTCCATCACGCCCATACATAGTTCCCATTCTTATCCTTCGCACGAGCGCCTAGAGAAAACATCTTCTTTTGATTAAGCACTACGTTAGGCTCGTCATATTTGGCTACTGGGAGTTTGAACTCCTTGCATAGAATAGCATTCTTACGTTTCGTAGCAGTCCAGGTAGGATTAACTGGAGTCTTACGACGATGCCTAATATTCTTAATTGCCAGCTCTAGTTGCTTAGCATTATTAGGATTTTCACGTAGCAGCTTTTCGAGGCGACGCTTACGATTACTTTCTTCTCGCTTAGACGACTTATACAGGGTTGCATACGCTTCACGAGACTTACTACGATTTTTATTGGCCATTTACGATTTCAGAAATTGAGGGGAAATTTTCAGTAATAATTTGCAAAGCACTGTTTGCAATTTCACGGTGCTCTTTTTGAGTACCGTTTTCAGTACGCAGAAGACAGTAATGTAGCCAAGAACGTAGACTACCTGACATGTACATACGTGACTTAGTCATACCTTCTGGTAGAACTGCGCGAGCTTGTTCTTTGGCAACACCATTCTTTAGTGCCCAGTCATAGCTGTACTTTACGATACCTAGAACTTGGTTTTGAATACGCTCCCATTCATTTGCAAGTTCAGCATCTTCTACTTCAATACTATTTTGACGATTCTTAGTATCTTGCAGACGTGCTTCGCGTGTCACAAAACCAAGGTCACTAGCTACTGCATAGCGTTGACTAAACTCTTGAAAAGAAAAAGAACGGTGACGCAGAATCTGTCTAGCAATATCACGAGTCGTTTCGATCTCCATGACAATATGCACCATTTCTAGCGGAGACCAGTGTTGGTTTTTCACTAGATATTTTAGGAGCTTTGGCGCGGTTTCCGAATTAAGCTGGTTTGCCGGATTGGATACTCGTGCTGCGTATGCTACAAGGTCTTCTGCTGAAGTAAGTCCTGGGATGCACGGTTTTGTGATCCCAACTAATGTTACTTTAGACAATGCTAACGGCTCCGAAATGATTTGCAACTTCTACGACTTCGCGTACACGGCTGTCAGTGAGAGCTTGTCCAGCATCAACGGCATCGAAGATACCATTAGCTACAAATAGCGCGGTGCCGAAAGCCTTGCAGTCATTACGATCAATAGGGATGTAGCGTCCACAGGTATCACGTACAGTAATACCGTCTTCATCAACAGTCATTTCGTACCAGTAGTACTTGCCCTTAAATTCATAAGGATCCTCGATAGTATCAAGGGGATAAGTAGCCAGGTTAATTTCACCAAAGTAAATTTTCATTGTGTATATTCTAGGTTAAGGGTTGTTGATAAGTAATAATTATATCAGTTTTAGCAAATTGATACAAGTAGGAAATTTCAAAACAAAAAGCTGCAACCTCTTACGAGGAAGCAGCTTTAGTCTAGTAGGTTACGTCTTTTGCATTCTTTAAGAACTTCATCCAGTGATATAGTGGTATCAGTTGATTTGCTCACCTGATACACAAAGGTACCTAGGGTCAGGAGATCCTACAGATTCCTGTACTACATTAGCATGTAGGTGTCCATGTACGTTAGCTTTCCAACGTGACAGTGATTGAGGATGCACAGGAATATGGGTTAGTAGTAGACCAGCAAGCTGATGACTTCCACGTACATCTTTAAAATGTGCCTCATACTGCGATAGCTTATGTAGATCATGATTACCTTTAATCAGAACCTTTTCACCATTAAGTCTAGACAGAATATGCAGCGACTTAGCTGCGGTACTCATCGTAATGTCGCCAAGATGGTATACTTTATCGTTAGGCCTAACGCGAGCATTCCAGCGTTCTACCATAGCCTCATCACCTTCTGTAGCTGAGGGCCAAGGACGCAGTGGTGTTCCATCCGAACAGGTAAACTTAGTGTAACACGCTTCATGCCCAAAATGTGTGTCTGAGATAAGAAAAATGTTACTCATGTTGAATATACTGTCTAGTAGTAAAGTGTTGCTGAGTTTCTTCTAGAAAAGGATCTTCGTACTTTACGATAAGCCCTAACTGACCTTCTCTAGTTGATTTCTTGAAAAGTTTTTCTATAGTATCTCCATGTTCTTCGATAGAAAATACTACTAGGTCCTGTACTATCTCGCAGGGGATGTAGTAAGAACCATAAGCAGAACAATGTAGATACTTAGTCATTTTAATTTGGCGACGCATAAGGGGTTCGAACCCTTCGATTTCTACAGTGACAGTGTAGCGACCACACCCAGCAGTCTCATGCGCCTTCTTCTTGTGTTTCTTCTTTTTTGTTTCTTGCTGCCATTGCGCGCTTAGCACGCTTAAGGACTTCGTCACAGTCTAGCCACAAATCGCGGCCATGCATCATTTCTTGGATTTCTTCTTCAGTAAGAAAGTCTTGGTAAACTTCCTTAAATAGCTTCTCTGACCACTTATGTTGGAAAGAGATTTGCTCGAACATTTCCCCACCTTTACCAAATGCTCCGCCAGAATAATTGTGAAACATAAACAGCGAGTGAGGAGTAACTTCTAGTCGGTGACCACTAAGAAAGATCATAGTAGCAGCACTCATACAAGCACCCTCTACTGAAGTAGTTACAGTGGCATTAGTTTCATTTAGTACACGCAGAAACTGAATTGCAGTACATAAATCGCCACCAGGACTATTAATGTAAATCTTTACATAATCCTCTGATCCAGCATTACGAATGATATCAAACCACTCGTTATATGCTTCTGCTGGCAAAATTTCACCAGATAGGTAGAATTCATGTATATGTCCGTAGGCTTTGCTAGTGTAGCCAATATCGGAATCCAACGTATTAGTATTATGATTTTTTACGTCTTTAGTCATTCTATCCTAAAAGTTATGTTGGTACCGAGAGACGGGATCGAACCGCCGACGCGAGGCTCTTCAGGCGACCGCTCTACCAACTGAGCTATCTCGGTATTTATTAGAAAAAGCATAGGCTCTCGGACAACTTTTGAGTGTACACGAACCGACGATTTAAAGGATGTGCCTTACCTATACTTTTATATGGCGTCCCCATCGGGAATCGAACCCGATTCTCCTGGGTGAAAGCCAGGAATCCTAATACCATATGTAGACGACAGGGACATTATGTGGTAGCCCGTGACAGACTCGAACTGTCATACTTCCACTTGTAAGGAGGACGCTTGAACCTCTCAGCTAACGGGCCATTTAATTAAAATTCGCGGAAATACGGCTGGTCATGGGTACCGTAGATAAGGCGTCCATCATGCTTCTTAGCATCGTAGACTTCCCACCAACCTTCGATACCGTCAGAGTATTGATCGCCGTACTCGTCTTCATCTTCCTCTAGATCGGTGATGTACTCTTCACGAGGGTACACGCCGTAAGATTCGGCCCATTCTAGACCAAACTGCCATGCGGCGTCATCAATAACACTCTCTGGATAATCGTGAACAAGCACATAACCCTCTGCGTGATCAGCACCCACAAATCCGGGGTGTGCACGAAATACAATTTTAGTACCAGCTTTGATAATCTTGTTTTGCATATTCATTTCCTAATCAATAAACATTATTATATCAAATATTTATTGATTAGGAAAGTCGGAATTTTCCAACTTATCTCTAATTAAAACTTTGACAGTTCAGCGACAGTTGCGCCACCACACACTTGCAGGTAGATGAAAGTCTTACCAGGCTCCAGCTTCGCAAGACGCGCACATTCTGCAGCAGCAGTAGTTGCGGTTGCGTGCAGAACAGGAGTGCTCGATACGCTGAAGCCAGCAGCAGAAACGTTACCGACGATGAAGTTACCACGCGCAGTACGCACGTTAGAGGCAAAAAGCTTATTGAAATTCATAGTATTTTCCTTTTGTTGATGTTTATCTAAAACGGCTCGTAAAAGTTGACCAAGGTCTGAGATTTGAGAAGTATTACGATTAAGTGAACTCATTTTATTTTTAGTGTTGGAGCGGATAGCCGGTATCGAGCCGAGCTACTCAAGTTTGGAAGACTCGTGTGTATCCATAAACACCTTATCCGCATTGATTGGTATGAGCGGAGAGAATCGAACTCTCGTCGTAAGGTTGGCAACCTAACATTCTACCATTAAACTACGCCCACATGGTTAAGTATATTTGGGGTGACCGACGAGCCTCGAACTCGCACATACTAGGGTCACAACCTAGGTCTCTAGCCATTTAAGATACGGCCACCACAGATATACTCAACCTGCTAGTGATCTATATAGATGTGCGAACTTTTCGCCATACGCGCCTACAACAGTAAGGATGGAGAAAATAGCAACGATGCCAACCATTACTGATCTATTAGTATCACTATTGGTACCAAAACTGACAGCGAACAGTTCGTTGCCAAGAATTCGGAGTTTAAATTCAAATAAATGTTTTGGTTCCATATTTATCCTTTGGTAGAGGAGAATGGGTTCGAACCATCTGCCTTCGCCTTATCAAGACGCTGCTCATCCGTATGAGCTTCTCCTCCACTAATAAGGTACATCATCAAGAAAAGGTAGAACCTCTTCTTCATAGTACCTCTCATTGTTGCTGAAATTTGCCAAAGCCTTTAACTTCTCAACTAAAACATTATTATACAGTAAAGAAGTGTTCTTTTCAAGCCAGATTAAATAGTCGTATTCTTCATCAACTATATCGCAGATGCGACAATCTTTATACTTGCCAAAAGGTAACTTGTCCATTAACCCTAGAGCAGGGCTTTTTATTGTATTAAATGCTTTAGCCATATTTGGTACCTCGCACAGGATTCGAACCTGCATGGACTGGTTTCGTAGACCAGGACATTATCCAGTTATGCTAACGAGGCTTCTTTTTAGGTTTCCAAAGTTTATATTTACGCATAAACTCTGGATATTCAGGCTGTACACGTAGAGCAACCGCAGTAAGCATAAAGTCTAAATTAGATTCTGTGATCTCTACAGGCTCATTACCATAGTAATGGCGAATATGCTCTAGCTGATCTTCATTAACTCTAACAACTACTTTCTTGAAGGAGTTATCGAGCCAATTAATTGTGTGCGGACACTCTTTAAATTTAAGATAGCTTTTAAGTGCTGCGTGTGCTGCCGAGACGGGTACGAATTCATCAGGCACCCAGTCTGGAATCAGAATGTACATTTTCATTCCAGACTGTACTTCTTTCTATTGGTACATTGTACCACTTCATCCCCGTTAAAATAGGCGGCGATTTCTTGTACTTGAGAATTATGTGCAGCGCAAATCCTATTAGCTGTCTCAATATCATTGGAGTTAACCGTCTGATAACAACCGGAAAGAGATAGCGCTAGTGCTAGAATTAGCAATTTTTTCATGATAGTACAAACTTTAAACGATCAGCAGCGTATGACGCAGCGAAAGCATTCGGCTTAATTTTAGGTTCCATATTACATACACCCTTGATATATCCAATAGCTTGTTGCACTACGCAAGAACTGCCATATTTTTCACTAGGATTAATGTCCAGGTGAATTTCAACGTGCTTGTCCTCAAGAACTTCTGCTAAATTTAGATATAGTTCTGCTACTTTGTAGACTTCAGTCATTAAACGTGTAGCAGGCTTGTTTTTCTTTTGATCCCAGTCACGTTCTCTTTCAACGCTACCAAAAATTTTACATCCGTGCTTGCTATCTAAGTGAACTACAATAGCAAGTGTAAAGTCAGCAAACCATACTCCGTCAACGCAAACGCGCTCAGAGTCAGCTCCAATATAGATGGAGGTTTCATCAGACTGTTCGGATATAAACCGCTTTACTTCTTCTAAATCTAGTTTCTTCATTTTATTTATTCGTCAAGAAAGGGCTCTGTGAATTTATTGCTTTTTCTTAAATTTTCTAAACTACTTAGATACTGCAAATTATTTTCTACATGTAGTCCTGAAACATTCCGACCTCTTAAAGGTACTATATGATCTACTTGGTACCCTATAGGACAGGTTAAATAAATTTTTCGTATTTTTGCTAAATCTGCCCATATAGGAGTACGAATTTTTATAGCATCTTTACGCTCTACTGCGTTAATATAGGAGCATCTCTTACAAACATGCTGAACGCCTATGTCTCTAGTAGTTAATTTTCCAAAATCTGTTTTTGGAAGAATGCTATTGCAAGAATTACACTTGTGCAGATCGACAGAATTTAATAAACATACATTCCATTTGCAATTAATACCACCATGATTAGGTATTAATTGCAAATATTGTTTAACGGCATCTTTAATAGGATCACGAGTGCTATAGCCTAAAGCATTAGCACACTCCCATAAATTATTAGTTTTTAGCAAATTTTCTAACAAATCATTAAGAGTGAACCCTTTCCTTGCTCCATAAGGTTTTTTAACTATACTATTTAAGTCTAAACCGTATTTTACGGCTATTTTCTGTAGTACACCATTTATTTGAATCATAAAAAGCCTTACTAAATCCTATAGGAGTCATACTGCGTAATTCTTTAGTTCTTTCACTTTTACCCCCTAAAGCCATTATAGGATTATATCCTGGTAGAATAGGTAATACTTTTTTAGATGGTTTAGTAAATTTTCCCCATAAGCCAGTTTTCTTTTTATATTGTTCTTTTTCTCTAAACGGAGCGTCTAACCACCCAGCGAATTCATGTGGTTGAAAATACCAGGGCTCGCCTAGTTGCGGACGCAACTTACTTAGCCGACCTACTGGATTCTCAATTACCCAAAATTTAGGGTCACACCATTCAATGATTTCTAGGGTTTTGTCTATCATTGCTAAAGAAGCATCTGTACGACCGTCTGCATCTTTAGCCTTCCAATACTGCGCCCCACTTACTGCAAAATCAGTACAAGGAGGAGCAGCTAAAATGCCATAATATTATGTGGCAAATCATCTGGAGTTATGGATAAAATATCTATCCCATGTTTAATATCAATCTGGTAAACATCGTAGCCTGCTTCCTTATACGGGGAAGGCCAGTTACCAGAATAATCAAATAGAGATAGAATTACTTTATCCATAAACCCAACCAATAAAATTGGCGGACAACGTCTTTGAAACATTGCCCGCCATACACTGTGGTAGATCGAGACGGGATCGAACCGTCGCGCGTCCGCTCATGAGGCGGGTGCTCTGCCGCTGAGCTACCGATCTATAAATTTAGCTACCTGCGCCGCCTAGATCGCCAGAATGAGTAACACCAGTATCTGTATGACCCTCTACAGGGTTAGTAAAGATAGATAATCCAGCAGTAGAAGAACTGTCTAGATTACCACTTTGTGGATTGTTAGCCACGAAAGCTGGAGTACGCATAACTTCATCTGTAGCAGGATTTGGAACGCCTGTTACTGGAGTTGCGGCCATATTAAGCTCCTGCGCCGCCTAGGTCACCACTGTGGCCAACACCAGTGTCAGTGTTACCAGCAGATGGGCTAAACAGAGGAAGAGTAGCTGAATCTTGTGTATTTGGAACCTTTGCGCTAGGAGTAGCGGTTAGGTAAGGCATTTGATCTGCCATTGTAGGCAGGGCGTCGACGGCAGGAATCTGTCCACCAACTCGTTGATAAGAGGTATCTCCTGGCATTGTCATAGGACTGTTGCCTCCGGGTTTACCAATATTGGTACCTTTAGTTGTAATCATAATGATTATCCTTAAAATTTATGGCGGATAAGGTGAGACTCGAACTCACACACCTGGGGTCACCAGGCCTTCTGCTTTCAAGGCAGCTGCCGCTATGCCGATTCGGCTAACTTATCCAATTTGGCAAATCTGAGAGGACTCGAACCTCTAACCTTTGATTTTGGAGATCACTGCTCTGCCAGTTGAGCTACAGACTTATGTTGGTTGCAAGAGCTTCTAGCTCTTTACGAATATATCGCATAAACAAAATAGCTTTGTCTTTTGCTAGAAAATCTGCATCTCCGGTATCCGATACTGGTACTGGGAATACAAAACCGCAATCAGTAGTATAATATAGATTGCCTTTGCGGTAAAAAGCGAAATGCACTAAAGCACCTGCCTTAACCATGTCTTTTATAGAACGTGTATTAGTCATATTGGTTGCGTACTCCTGAATCGAATAGGTCCTATAGGTTATGAGCCTATCGTGCTACCATCACACTCAGCCGCGAATCTTCGGTGGGAATTTGGTCCGCACCATCCAGCCTAGCAAAAATCCAAATGCTAGGACTAAAAATAAACCAAATTCCATTTACTTCTTTTGCAGAACAGGCAGCGGGAAGGGAACTTCCTTGCGGCACACTCCGTCTTCGCTAGCAAGCTGCTTGTCCTTTACGAAATCTTCTTCACGATAGCATCCAACTGATGCAGAATATGTAGAACAGCGCAGCGAGGTCTTATCAACCACCTTACCCTCAACCTTCATGATAGAAAGAGAGGCCCATCCATCGCCTTGAGGACAGTCAGCAGTTTGCGACGTATCACTACGTCCAACAATACTGTATTCCGCAGTGAATCGAGGGTTAGCTGCCTTATACATAGCTGCATTAAATTCAGCATTAGCCTTAGCAGTAGAACGTGCTTCTTCCAGACGATCTGCAGTAACCTTCTCAGGTCCGCAAGCAGTCAGAACAAAAGCCATAGACACAGCAACCATCAGAGTAGAGATTTTCATTTAAAGTTAGTTTAGTTGAGAGAAAATTTGGCGGAAGATATAGGATTCGAACCTATGCGCCCATTTCTGAACGACGGTTTAGCAAACCGCTCCCTTAACCACTCGGGCAATCTTCCAAATAAATAGTCGAGAAAAAGTTTAAACAGCGTTTTTCCCCGGTTATGAGCCGGTGCCTTACCACTAGGCTAATTTCCAATTTTTGGCTGGAGATAAAAGAATCGAACTTTTGATGTAACTGTTTAGGTCGCTACGACTTAATAAAGTCGCCATAGAAAAAACGATAATACTGATTTGATAAGATTAATAGTCTTGAAGTAAGTATTATCTGCGCTAATGGCTTAGAAATATACAAGAACAAAACGTAACAGCTTTTATTTCAAACCAAAAGAGAAGTAACTGTTACTAACACTATGTATATTTCTAAGCCATCCGTAATAACTTAGAGCTGCACTCTGGCGGGCTGGCTACCGTTCCAATGAGCGTGCATTCACGTCGGCCGACGTATTAGGCTTCTAGAGCCTGGATGTAATCAATCACTGCTTCGGAGAAGCCGGTAACTATGTGCCAAGAACCATTTTCAATGCCCTGCTTATACGCAGCAACATTAACGATATATCCGGTACCAACTGGGTTGGGCACGGACGTATAAGATTGGTTTGGCTGTTCATCGGTAAACATGATGCAACGAGTTGCATCAGGATGTTGTGCATTTACTGCACGCACTGCATGTCCAGTATTAGTACCGTTATGACGCTGGCTATCGCTCAGTGCCTTAACTAGTGCCATACCGCGATATGACTTACCGATACGTACTGCAATATCGCTGAAACTGTAGATTTCTACATCTTCGCAGATTTCACGTGCAAGTACGGCTAGTGCTGCGGCAGCATCGAAACGGTCAAGATCGCTCTTGGCCGAAACCTTAGTACCGAACATAGAGCCGGAAACGTCGATTAGCAACACAGTCTTACCTGGCAGCTTTTCATGACTAGACAGGCTAGCCAACATCATACGTTCCAACATTCCCGAAAATTCAGGAACGATTCTAGCAGCAGCTAGGAATCGGAACGGCAAAACACGGTCAGTGTTTACCTTTTCCGCATATGCAGCAATAGCTGAAGTCGAAACACCGGAATCACGCATATTACGCAGATTTCGCAGGAATGCAAGAGCACCCAGCTTATTTTCTGCCATCAAGCGCTCGAAAGTAGCCTTCTTATTAGCGCCAGCGCTCAGCTCAGTTTCCCATGTTTCAGGGGTGGCCAGCTTTTGGTCAGCAACACGCTTGAACAAAGCCTCTTGCTCAGGAGTTTGAGGCTTCGGATGGGCAATGAACATAACATCTCGGATAGAGATGTTAGCACTGTTCTTGTCCCACTTTGCTAGGGAATATTCGTTGAACTTAACGAATGCCTTAGCAAGCCCCTTCTTCACTTGGTTAGACACAGCAGTACGCTTGTCCTTCCAGTAGATAGAAAGAAATTCACCCATTTCGTCAGGACGTTGGATGACTGCGGCCAGGTCTTCGGCCTTCATCTTACCGTTACGCGCAAGTTCACGCATAATCAGCAAGGGAACATGACGCAGCTTATACTGCTTACGTGCTGCAAATGCAAGATTTGCCACGAAGCTAGGGTCGGCCTTAGGAATCAGTGCGGAGATAGTATCGGCACTAGACTGTCCATCGACATAGAACTGATCTTCCCAAAGCATGTGAGCTAGGGTCAGACGTTGTAGAGTTTGCTCTACGGAGTTCTTGCCAATGCGAGTAACGCTACGCACGGAATTATTGATCGAGGACATTGTTTTCCTTATTGTTTAGTTGAATAAATTTAGATATCTGAGAATATGTCGAGACGGAGATTTTTAGCGTGCTATCCGTTACACTACATCAGCCTTTTCACGGGCCGACGCTGGAATCGAACCAGTCTTCTCCTTTTTAAGTGGAAGTAACCGTATCTATCGCCACAAATACCTAATTTGATAGCTCTGTGTGAATATTCGTTTTCAGTTTCTCGTCTAATCTAGTTACTGCCGATTAGACTATTTTAGCAGGTTTATATACTAACGGTATATGAGCATTGAACTAAGATAACTTAGTTCGTTCCATAATAGAAGTAACTGATATTAAGTACATACCCTTTCGGGGTACTACAACTGCGCAACACAAAGTCATCAAATTAAGTAATAATTATATCAAATTATTGCTCATTGTTCAAGTCAGAATTTTCGGGTTCCAACATCATTGTGTTGATGTTGGTTCCCTACTGACTAAACATCAATTATACGCCGATTGGCATATAATTGCAAGTTTAAATTTTCGCACGCTCACGCACTGCATCAAGCGTTGTGGTATTAACAAGAACACCGTTCATGAAACGCGGCTTCAGTTCATCACGATCTGAGCCTGGAATAAGTCCCACAGTTTCATACTTAGTACCGTTCTTGATTACGCTAAATCGGCCACGCTTGGATACCTTACCACTATCAGTGATAGGATCCTTGTAAACGTCGCGCCATACCAGCTTACCAAGAATACCGTCTTCCCTATTACCAGTTTGCTCGCGCACAGCAATGGCTGAACACTTCATAGCAAACTTTAGCGTATCACGGTCAACGGCTTGTAGTAGCGCACCGCCTTGTCCAAACGCAATATTGTCGGCACTATATCCAGCAATTTTAGCATTGAACAGAATGTCTTCAATACTCTTGTGGTTAATACCATCACCTTGAATGATGCGCACATTATTAAGAAGCCTATAGCCCTTAACCATAGTGTGCCCAAAGTATTTATCAAGAATGATAAGGCAATCGCGCACCACGACAGCCGGATCACCAGAGTCGGGACGAATAACAATGGTACCACCACTAGCAATAACCTTATCCTTAAGTTCAGTACCCCACTTACGGCAGGCTTCATAAATGTCGTAACTATCACTAACGTAAGCGGAAATAGAATTAGGCTTAGCGTACAGCTCCATCATGTTGCTAAAGGACTTGGTTTCGTTTTCACGTCCCCAGCTAGTAACGGTACTGTGTTCCATGGCGGGAATACTAAAACCAGCCATATCACATGAGTAGTACTTACGTGCGCCCACAAGTGCAGCAACTGTATCAGTACCCTTGAAGTTAACCAGGTGAGCAACGCCACCGATCATGGCAGACTCGTCGGAGCTAACTCCGCGGAATCCGAAGTCGTGCAGCTTGAAATCAATCAGTTCGGGCGTGCCAGTCATTTCCAGATACTTAGCAATAATAGTCTTGCTGTACATGGAGTTGGTAGCTACAGTTGTAGGGTACCACACGGCCTTCAAAAGAGCCGTTTCAAGGAAACTAGGCAGCCAATAGCACTTGCGATCGGTGTTCATAATGGTAACAAGAACGACCTTGTTATCCACTACAGTACCTTCGTCTAGGGCACGAATTTCAATGGGAAGGCGGCCGTTGTGGGCCTTAACAATGTATTCCCAGCCTTCACGATTGAAAGGCAGACCGTGCGGCACAATGTAAGATTCTGCCTCGTCAATCATTTCCATAGTCACTGGATTAGCTTCCAGCTTCTTCAGGAAGAATTGCAGGCCAAAGTAAACGCATTGATCGTAATAACCACCACGAGACTCAATATAGGAGTACACGTACTCCGTACCCTTAGGATATTGATTAAATTGCGAATACTTGTAGCTATCGCTAGACAGGATGACATTGAATTCAGACATAGTAAAACTCCTTTACTAACATTAAACTAAGCGAGAGTCTATCTCTCACTTTACCACACTAACAAATGATTGAAGAATATCAAAGTGATCTTCAAACATATTTTCGGAACTAATATTACTCAAAGGCACCCATTGAGCTTTCTCAGCGTCATCAGAGCCTTTAACCTTAGGCAAGTTCCATTCGCCATCAGATAGGGAAATCATAAATGCGTGAGTGATTGTACGCCCACGAGAACTACGACTAATGGCATCAAATACCTTAGTTTTGGTAATTGATCCACGCAGAACCTTTTCTGGAACTGCAATTTTAGTTTCTTCCTTAAGTTCTCGCAACATTGCATCTTCCACAGATGCATCATTGTCTGCATTAACGAATCCGCCGGGGAATGCTAGCAAACCCTTGCCTGGTTCTGAGCGACGAGTAATTAGTAGAACGTGCCCACCTTGAATAACTACTGCATCAGTAGTTACGAAGATTGGAGGATACGCTAGTGATTCATACTGCTTCTTATACGTATCAATAAACTCGCGTTCACGCACTACTTGTGCGTACTCTGTCCCACCAGTAAAACCTCGCAAAAACGCTAGGGTCGATGGAGATACAACGCTAGCAATAAAATTCAGGTTAGCGTTATTACGGAAATATAGATCACGCACTGATGTAGCATCTAAAGGTTCTACCGCCGGCATTTGTTCTAGGGTCCACTGAGGGAACCACTTCAAATACTTGCTAGAATTATCCTTGAAATGTCCGATCATCGCAATTTTGTCACCAGCAACTGTGTGCTTAGCAACGATAGCTTGTACACGTAAAATCCAGGCATTATCGTCGTACAGTGTATCAATATTAGGCTCAATGTTCAATGCGGTATCATACCGATTGCCTAGGCCATACTCTTTCCATGCATTGATAAGCATTGCTTCACGCTCACCAAAATAGAAAGGATTTTTATATGTACGAGGACGTTTTGCTGATCCTACAATAACAATAACGCGCTTACCGAGTTCGGCAGCGCGCTTTAGGGTTTCGATGTGCGCGCTATGCAACGGTTGGAACCGTCCAATATAGACTACAGCATCATACTTCTTTGACATGCATAACTCCTATGCAGTTAATAAACTAACAGGTCTATCCTGTTAGGGGATTGGAGTGCATATCCAGAATCGAACTGGCGATAGCGGGTTTGCAATCCGCGGCCTTACCACTCAGCCATATGCACATAAATACTACTCAATAAAATTGTTAGATTTCTTTATATTATCTTCTGCGGTTAAATACTGTAAGTTATTTTCTACATGTAGTCCGCACACAAACTCACCTTGAAGCGGTATTATATGATCTACATGGTACCCGTCTGGACATTCAGCGTAAATTTTCGCAATTTTTCGTATATCTGCCCAACTAGGTATACTAGTTAACTTAGCGGTTCTGTATTTAGCCTGTCTAGCTGCTTGAGTCCTTGAGGTACCCTCTTGGTGACACGTTGTACAGTGTGAATTTAGTCCCGTACTTTTAACCTTGTTACTTCTAAATAAGTTCAAAGGTTTTACTGTACAGCATTCAGGGCAATATTTAAAGCCACTACTCATAAGCACATATGTGCACGGCTTACATCTAGAATCTCTTTTAGGGAACAGACTTTTCATTAATGCTGAAATAGTACCGGCTGCTCTATTTAATTGTCTTAAATTATAAGTATTATTAGATATGAGGGTTACAAACGTAGTATACTCTATCTTATACTTTGACAAAATTTCTCTACATCTTGGAGAAACAATAGGCAGAAACTGTTCAATAGCTTCACTTTTATTCATAATACGGTACCAGCAACTGGAGTCGAACCAGTATTGTTACGATTATGAGTCGTACGTAATAACCTTTATACGATACTGGTATGGTAGGAGCGGTGGGAATCGAACCCACATTCGCCGCCTTATCTAGACGGTGCTTACGAGTTTATAAGGCTCGCCCTTAGGCCAATATTAGCAACACTCCCATTGGTTAATATTCTATAAACATTAACCAATGGAACGTCTTGTGCACAGACTTTCCATATTCCGATAGACTTCCAGTCTTGGATGTTTAGTATTCGGCAGGAGTTTTCGATACTAAAATCTAATTAGTACATTCTTTACTGAGGTATATATGCTCACTAATAAGGTATTACCTTTTCACTGCTACCCGTTCTGTGATTGTGATCTTACTAGATATTTTGGTACGGGTTATCGGACTCGAACCGATACGCATTACGCGGGGGATTTTAAGTCCCCTGGGTCTACCTATTCCCCCAAACCCGCATGAATTTGTTTTTTATTGTTATTATTCTTGGCAGAGGTGTCAGGGTTCGAACCTGAGATGGGAGAGTCAAAGTCTCCTGTGTTTCCAACTACACTACACCCCAACAATTTACTTATGCTAAACCCTGCTTCGTCATCACAACTTATATGCCATTGGTAGATTGCCGTCTATCCTAGGCTTTACCCATCTCGGCAAAGATGGGCGAGAGTTTAACATAAATAAATTGGTAGACGCGGTGGGGATCGAACCCACGACCTACTGGTTAAAAGCCAGCTACTGCTACCGCTGAGTTACGCGTCTATCTGTCTGTTCAGCTTGCCACGAAGCTGCTTATGAGTTTTAGTGTGGCTACCCGCTTTACGTTTCATAAGATGAAACACGTACGGATTATGTTGTTTCTTTTTCATTTTAATTCTCCGACTGAATATAAATTATATCGCAATCGGAGAATTATAACAAGTTAGAATTTTTTAACCTTAAGCCACATATCCGAGTTAAAAATGTCGGTTTCGAGCTGCTCTAGAGACCTGTATTCACTAATGGTTTCCCATTTCAGAATATTGCTATTAAGCACAGCCTGTAGCTCATCAAGAGCTTCTACAATTTCTAGATGTAATGAGACATTATTTAGATCGAAAACTGCTACAGCGTATTTGTTCAATTTGAATTTCTCCGAAAGAACAATAATTATATCAAATTATCGACACTTTTGCAAGACAGAAATTATTTAGGTACTACTGTATTAATTAACTTGGTAGGTACAACATACAAAGGATGACATCTATGATATGCCGTAATACTTAGACGATCACCATTGTTAGGCTGTTCACTAGTAATTTTCCAGGGACCCCAGGACTGTAGGCCAGCCACTCTAAATACTATAATATCACCAGCTTCTGTAAATTCTACTTTAGCTAAATCTAAATACTTGTGCGCTGGCGGTTCTACATCCTCGAAATACGCGGCCATACTTTCTAACTTGCAATTGGCGCGAAGTTTGTTCATATGTCCTGACATAATAATAGTACGAGGGTTTTCACGTACCATCGAGTCTACTGTAAATTCTGAAATTACTGGTAACACTCTACGTTCAATGTCAGGCCCGTACATTGCACCAAAGATTAATAATAAAGATAATACTGTTGATGCTGCCAGTACGAAAAATGCTGCTTTTAACAGTCTGCTATAACGTGTCATGACACTACCTTTAAAATGTTCTTTAGTATCCACATACCTAGGCTAAGTACTGTAGAACCTAAAACTAAAATACCCCATACTAAGGCCCTATCTCTATCATGTTGTAAGGCTTCCAACGCCTTGTGGTCTTCTTCTTGGTCTTTGCGAAGTGCTTTCAACTGTTCTTGCAGTCTGGCAATATCTACCGCTTCATTGTCAGGCATATGAACCCCTTACTTTAAGTGCATTTTTATCCTGGTTAAAAATTAGGACGAATAAAAACGCACCAGGAAGGAATCCTAGTGCGTGATATTTTTGGAGCTTAGTAAGGACCTGGAATCCCTGACCTCTCCCATACCAAGGGAGTGCTCTGCCAACTGAGCTAACTAAGCATTATTTGGTGGAACTATAGGGTACCGCCCCCTACTGACGCTGCTTGCAAAGCAGGCCCGGCGTCTTCGCCATAGCCCCGATGAATTAAAGTGTGGTGCCGGATGTGGGAATCGAACTCACGACCTATCGCTTACAAGGCGATTGCAACTACCGCTGTGCTAAACCGGCCACTAAGTTAGTATCTATTCACTGAAGTGCCGTTATGGCACCAACTATTATTACTAGGGTAGCTACTCCCCACCTATTATAGAATAGACTCAATATTACGTAGCTGCAGCAGATAATATGTCTTGTCTATCAAGGTTGCGAATTGAACCGCCACAATAGATACTAACTTAGTGGTCTCTCATGTAAGAATCGAACTTACATGGGAGAGTTGTTTTTAACTATGCGCCAGTTTATGACAATTAGCGCACAGAACTTCTAAATTTAGAAGTTCATTATTTCTTCTGTTTCTATCTTTATGATGCACTTCTAGTGCAGCTTCATTATTATACCCGCATTTGCAACACATTCTACCATAGAAATCTAGTGCTTTCTTTCTATATGAAAATCCGGCAACCCAATTACCGTTATCTTCCCCGGACCTAAAATATGTATTTGAACATGCTCGTGAGCATACTATCTGTTCTTTTGTATTTTTAGGAAAAGTTTTGAATTCCTAAAAGCAGCACGGACACGTTTTTGTTATTTGTTTTAATTTAGGCCTACCGCTAGCTGTAAAGTGACTTGTATCAAAATCATTTGATAACAAAAACTGTTTAACTAACTGACCATATTGGCCTTTTGCAGAAAAACCAAGTTTATATAGTACTTGTCTTAATGATAGCGAGTCGTCTACTATTTGAAATAACTCACCAGATTCTAATAATTCGGTGAGTTTAGACTGTAAATTTTTGCTCATAAAATTCCTTAAACGTATAAATACATTATACTATATTTAAGTAAATTTTTCAAGCCAATTTTTGGTCCTGGTCTGAGTAGTAGGATTCGAACCTACGATGCTTGCGCTCTTGATCCCAAATCAAGTGGAATGAACCAGACTATCCGATACTCAGGTTGTGTTTGCAATTACCAGTAATAAATGTACGGCTTACGCCCGTAGTCTGGGCAATCTGCCTCTTCAAGGTTACCTAGGGTCAATGTCTTTTCCCAGTTGCGGCACGCAGCACGCTTGGGAACTGTCATAAACTCTCGGATGAACCAAGAAGGCGTGCTTTTCATCCAATGCCACTCGGTATTTACTGATTTTTTCTTTTTAGGCTTAGTGGTTTTTAGATAGATGGTGTAAAATAAGGTATACCCATCATTAGATACACATTTTTCACGCAATGTATCTTGATCCCAAGGATCGTACTTAAACCTATTCGGCCTATCTTTGTATGTTCTAGACATATTATGCTCCTGTAAATCTACATATGCATAATATTCTCCTTATAGTTGGTAGGGCTGCGCAGATTCAAACTGCGTTCTCTCGGCTTAAGAGGCCGGACTTCATCGTCAAAGTTTCATCCCCATATTAAAGTACCCATTGCTCTTATACGTAATGCTAGGGTATAGCATTACGTATAGGAATAGATGCTTGAATATGGCACCACATCTAGGAATCGAACCCAGCTAACCTCAGATTAACAGTCTGGCCCATGCACCTTGCTCGGGTTGTGTGGTATTTGTATGGTGGGCAAAGAGAGACTCGAACTCTCACGGTGTTACCCGCTGGAACCTAAATCCAGTGCGTCTACCAATTTCGCCATATGCCCATATTAAAATACTCTAAAGCCCGGACGATTTTGGCTTCCCGGCACGTCATCTGCTACAGCGCCCACACAGTGTAGTCTTAAGAATCAGATAGTTTATGAGCATTCTTACGCGGTTGTCTTGTGTAAGAGTATTTTAATATGGTGGATGACGTAGGGATCGAACCTACCTGCCTCTAAAGGCCACGGGGTTACAGCCCGCTTAGACGCCGTTGTCCATGTCATCCAGATGTGTCGTAATCCCCGCCAGATAAGTAATCTTAGCCATACAAACATGGCAATGCGAGAAAAGTGTTCAGAGATTACAACACAGATATAATTATATCAAATTTAGGTTGCGCAAGCAAGTTTAAATTTTCGTACCGCCTCAGCATCAACAGAAGCATACACTCTAAACTTGTCCTTACCTACACGATCATACAGTGCTTCAGCCGAATCACGATGGTTCTTACGATCCTCATGCGACTTATAAACACTAGCATAGCGACTAACAAAAACGTCAATCAAAAATTCTTTGCTATACGCAACTGCCATAATATCTCCAAAGAACATTAATTATAGCAGACTGAGCCAAAGCGTTCAAGATCAATAATTTGAAGGCTGTTTCCTGGTGAATTTACACGTTGGATCTCTTCTTGCAAGGAGGTGTAAATATTCTCCATGTAAGACGACATTCTGTAACATCCACGATGTAGAACATACTCACTACCAGAAGCAGTAGTAGCACGATAAACGTCGCCATCTACATCAATCTTACGTACTGCAGAACTAATACGCCAAGAGTCACCATTAGCGAAACCGCCATAGTATGAGCATAGAATCTTGACATGAGTTTCGCCCAGGTACTTAACTTCAACTAGTACCCAACAATCAGGACTATTCATCTTGGTCATCCTCCCACCAGTAAAGAACGTTCAATTCCATGAACGCTTTAAGGTCAAAGTTATCAGGAAAAATAAGTTCACGAACCTGAAAACCGTCACCACTAGAGTACTTTTCATGATTGTTTTCTTCTAGCTGTTCCATCTTTTCGTCTGACATAGTTTTATGCCATTCGATATTGTTGGAACCATCACCGCAATCAGTAATAACCAAGTAAACAGTTTGCATATTATTTCTCCAAATCAGACTATATTATAGTCTGATTCAGGCAAATAATTCAAGTTAAAAATTATTCAATTATAGGGTAGTGAATAGCTTGGCTAGGCATCATGAAAAATTCCCATTGCTCATGTCCAGGACCAAATAGGTCACAAGTAATCACTGTAGACCAAGGACCTTCAAAATCAGGATCATCTTCGTGTTCTTCTAGGTACTGTTCTTCGTCCTGCTCTCTATAGAATTCTTCCATATGATAGAAAGCTTTATCCTTGGCTTCATCCTCAGAGTTAGCGTGCACAACAACGTGCTCACCGTATCCGCAGTAGTTAGCACTCTCGTAATAAATAATGTATAGCATAGTTTTGGCACCCCGTGGAGGAATCGAACCCACCATTAAAGGCTTAGAAGACCCTTGCATTGTCCATTATACTAACGGGGTATGTTTTGTTTAGTCGATATAAAGAATAACAGTTTCGTCAGGCTCAGCACCATTCTCGATAAGCCAGTGCACTAGGGTCATACGAGCTTTCTCATGCTCAAGAGCTTCCCTATCTACGCTTTCAAGAAATTCGTTAGAGTAGTCTTCGATATCTACAATGAAAGCTTCTAGAGTATCAGAGCCTCGCTCAAAATACTTCTCGACAGCTTCCAGTACTTTCCAAGGAGTATTAATGAATTCAAAAACTTTGTAGTTCTTAAACATATCTTATTCCGATCAATTAAAGAATAATTATACAACGCCTAAGCATTATAATCAAGTCTTTAATTTTAGATTATAAAGTAACTTACGTAGTTCGGCAACTAAAGCAGGCTGCATGTAGTCGTATTCATCTTCAATGTCTAAACGTACTGCTTTACATTCGATATCCTCGTCATAACCAACTGGCTCAAATACTTGAATAGCCTCATGATAATTGTACGAATTCATGAAAACTATAGTGTCCGCCCACAGAATTAGATTAACTGTTAGCGGAATAATAGCGCAGTGCTGGTTACTACCACATGAGCGCGTATTCCAGCCAAACATTTCTTGCGCTACGCGTGCTGCGGTAGGGCTGCGTAGAATGCCCGCCGTACATACGAATAAAACTCTAGGGTTAGTCCCTTGATGTGGATTGCTGTAAGGTGCGTTTGCTTCAACTATGCGTTGGGTAAGGGTTGTCATATAATTCTTTAGCGATTGCTCTGCGTGCTTGATCTAAGTAAAAATCGCGTTCGTCATGCATAAAAATACCTTCGCCTTCTGGATGCGCTTTATAAACTAATTTACCACCACAATCAGGTACTTCTACTGTGAAACTTCCATGTCTAAGACGTAGATATCCTACTAATGCTTCACCCAAATATACATCGTATTGTTCTGGGCAAGCATAACAGGTGAGTTCTAAAGTCAGGGCATCATAGATACCACGATGGCGGGGATCTACGGCCCCAATCTGCGAGATGTGATTTGTCACGGCGATAATACTTTCTGTAAGCCTCTACTGTGTCTGGTTCATTTTTAAAGTCATCATGAACGCACTTTGGCGGATCAGTGAATGCAATGTTAGGCAGGTCAGGCGTAGGCCATGCCAGTGCTTTTGCTAGACTTAAATGGGTTTTCTTATGTTCAAACCTGAATTGACATTCTACATTAAGGCACTTCATCAATTCAAGTAGGTAATTGTAATTTTCAATTGAAGACCTAACCCAGATCGCATCAGGATGATTCTTATGCGTAAGTCTGTATATTCCAGGAATCTTTAATGCATCTGGGTTGGTCAAATGGTGTGCACTAGCTAATAGCTGAGCACCTTCTAGAATCATTTTATTGACATGGTTTTGCACGTGCGCTTGTGCGCATTTCTCAATATCTAGATCTAAATAGAATATGTTCATTATTCGTTTGCTTGACAGAAACCACAAATAGGGTTTCCATCTATATCAGGTTTAAGTGCTCGTTTTGCATGCCAGATGCCACAATTTGAGCACGTGTCTATTGTTAATTGCGCGATATCGAATGAGCTGAAACTAATTCCAGCATCTTCTAAAACTGAGCGTAGGTTTTTTGTTGTTCTTCTTAGAGAACGCTCGATTTCTTCAATCATACTTTGTAACGGTTATCAAGTTCAGGGTGAGTCTTTTCAAACTCTAACAAGAACATAATGCAACAGGCAGCATGTGCTAGGTGAGATAGGCCCGACTCTGGGTCTTTATCCTCACCATCATTAAATGCTTGAATGTGACGCATTGCTGCAGCTAAGGGCCGATTCCAGTCAAAACCCTTACGCCAATTATGTGCTGCGTATTTCTTAGCACCAAAAGCCATAACTTTGGCAGTTTCTTCTAATGCTACGCGCGAAAGTAAGTCTAGCGGCGGCTTATCTTGGTCGTATTTGATAGCACCTTCAGTCATATCAAGCTTTTTATTTAAACTAGTATTTATGTAGTAACCTTCGGCTAACTTAGTATATTTGGTAATATCCGTAAGGGGTGGTTTAGCATCTGATGTTACTTGTGAGATGTGGGCTTCACTAGGGAGCATAATTTAGGTTCAATATAAAGTTCACCCAGAAGTTGTTTCTGAGCAGCGGTTAAAGGACTTTCAACATTCATTAACCTGTAGTATCGTAAATACACAGGTAGTAACTCATGTTTTATGAGTTCTTCTAATTCTAACGTATAACTACGGGTAATATTCATGTTACAATTCCCAAGACTTCAATAATTATAGCACACACACCAAAGCTTTGCAAATGCAAAATCTTGAACCCGGTTTGGCGCAGACCTCGCGCCTTAGAGCGCAAACGTAAAAGCCAGGTCTGTACGCGTGCTATACTTTTAGGGCGGAAAAACTGGCTTGATTTTTGCTTATCGGTATAGTATAATAATTAAATCAATTGAGGAAAACATGAACGCAAACTTACCGCAAATTTTAGGTGTAGCTATTGTCTATAAGGGACAAATGTTTGCACTTCCTAAACCTTACCGCCACCATAATGTGATTCGGTTTATGTGGGAATTTTGTCATATTAGGCCTGTTGTTGGAGAGATGCAAGGCTTTTATGACGATAAGGGTAGGTTTCTTACTCGTGAAGAGGCGTATAAGTTGGCTAAAATGAATGGACAACTTGTAAGTAAGACAGAACACGGGCTGCATAAACTATTCTCTGAGGATATTTGGTGATGGATAATCTAATTCAAGACCTACGTAATGGAGAAATCCTATACAGTGTTGTAAACGATGAAACGGTTCGTAACTTCGTACCACCTACTAAACTTGCAATTACTGCTGCTAATACTTTAGCTAAGTGTAAAGAGGTTATCAATCAACTAGGTGTTGCTAACCAACAACTTCAGAACAAACTTCAGCAATATATTGCACACGATGAAATGCTGCAAAAGGAACTAAACAAATGTACTCAATCAGAATCTGTACTAAAATCGGAAATAAAATCGCTACGTGGGAAACTGGAGAGTGTGATTCAATCAACTATGTCCTGGCCGTCGAGCAAGTAAAGCAAGAGCTGGGGTCTAAGCACAAGACGCCTGTTCTCGCGCTATTTATTAATGAGCAAGAACGTGCGTTGGCTTAGTCGTATATGTGCTTTAGCAACACTATTCATTTCCTTCAGTTTAGGGTCTGGGCTGTTTCCAGAAACCGATTGTCTTGCTAGAAACATGTACTACGAGGCTAGAAGTGAGGGTATTTATGGCATGGTTGCGGTTGGCCAGGTATCATTAAATCGTACCAAGCATCCAAACTATCCTTCTAGCATTTGCTCTGTAGTTTATCAGAAATCACAGTTTTCGTGGACCCTAAAGCAACAGCCACTTCCAATGGGGCCACATTGGGAATTGGCTAAGCAATTAGCAGTAGATATGATTAATGGAGATACTCAAGTAGATAACTTTGAGGCTACCCACTATCATGCTACTTATGCTAAACCGCGCTGGAAGTATAAAATGCGTAAGATTACTTCCATTGGTAAACATATCTTTTATCGAGATAAAAATGAAACAACAAAATCTGCCTGAACCAGTTCAAGAAGTTCTAGAAGAAACCAAACCTTCTAGGGTCAAGGAAAAGAAAGAACCTCAGCGCAAACGTCCTACTAGGGACGAAATTCTTGATAGACAATGGTCCTAAGTTAGTGGCCCACGGCAATTTCCCACTTGCCGTGGGCCTTTCTTTTTGGTATAATTATATTATGAAAATTAGACTTTACTCCGATCTGCACTTTGAGTTTATGAAGGGTAACACCGATTGGCTCAATCTTTACGTGTCTCCTAATGACGGCGTGGACGTGCTCGTCCTTGCTGGAGACATTGCCGTAGGTGCTGGGGATGTTGCCAAGGTTGTGCGCTTCTTCAAGTCCCTAGGGTATGACAAGATCGTATATACTCCCGGTAACCACGAGTACTACGGTTCTTACATGCGAATCGTTGATCCTGCGCTGCAACGTGCTTTCAATGAAATTGAAGGGGCTTTTCTACTTAACGATTCTAGTGTCAACATTGATGGTGTTACGTTCTTCGGCGGTACGCTTTGGACTAATTTCCGTAACGATCCTATTGCTAAAGCTATGGTACCTGGGATGATTAATGACTTTCATGTCATTAAGGATATGACCAGTAATGCTGCTGTGCGTAAGTTTGAAGCTACTTATCAGTACATCAAAATGCGGTATGAGCAAGTTAAGGGTCCTAAGGTTGTGGTTACTCACTTCCTGCCAGCTATTGAGTGCATTGCGCCTCAATATCAAGGTCCTAACATGATCAATACGTATTTTGCTAGCGATCTAGGTGATTTTGTTGCTAACCTGCAGGACACTACTTGGATGTTTGGACATACTCACGATTCCGTAGACCTTATGCTTGGTGACACTCGTGTGCTTTGTAATCCTATGGGCTATTTTGCACGCCAAATGAATCCAGGCTGGAATAAGGATATTGTCGTCAATGTCTAATAAAAGCTATAAAGAAATCTGCAATACGTGCGAACTTATAGAATTCAATGATTTGAGTTCTGGAATCTATGAGCACTATGTAGACGACACTAAAGGATACGTGTGCTACTGGTTTCCAGGCTCTACGTCAGAACTTCCCGCAACTATTAAAACTTATTACCTATGAACTATATAATCGCAATGTGGCCAGATGGTACGTGGTGTCTTTGGGAAGATCGTCACGAATATCTATTGTGGATGTCAGATGACTATGAACGGCTTAGTGCTATTTTTAGTAGTAAGGGCGAGATTGTAGAGACAATTCGACTATGATAGTAGGGCATTCAGGCGAAAAATTACTCGCTTGAATGCCCTTTCTTTTTGTTGTATAATTGATGTATCAAAAGGAGAAATACTATGCGAGTTTCAGCACCAAAAAACACCTTTAAAGTTATTCTTACTGAATATGAACGTGGTTGGGGTCAACGTCCTTGGGATGTTGTATACTTCGATAATGCAGACGAAGCCAAGGCTTATGCTAGTGATTACAATGCTAAGCATAATACCGCAACGTCTGTCCCTGACTGGTACGTAGTAGCGCGGTATGCTGGGGAAGTTAAGTGAACACTTTTTACAAAGGCACTTGGCTTGCCAAAAACTCAAAAGCCTACGAGCTTTACAAACTGCATATACAAGCTAAGGATGCTGAAGATAAACAGTTTTACAAAAAGCAATTAGACACACACCTTAAGAAGCTGGATAAACAGCAAGCAGCTCTTGAGCGTGACGATACTAAAGAATATGCACAATTAATGTACACATGAAATATAAACTTCACGGCACCGTAATGTGGTGCTTTAATTTTGAAAAAGGTTGGCTACGTATTGGAAATCTTCTAGTACGCTGGAATGATTGCGATAACCTAATCTTTGGGATTTATTGGCTATGACCCCATTAAAAGCAAATCAAATTTGGTTGGTGGCTAAACCCGATTTAGGTATATGTAAAGAAGTCACTATCAATAAAGTTACTAAGCAATTTGCTAATGTAATTTTTGAAGGCGATAATTTTAACCAATGGATGCTTTTAACCTTTCTAGAACCTAAGCTGCACGAACATATTGGTGATATTATAGATACTGGCATTTGGCTGTTTAAACGTAAAAAGAAAGTATATCTTGACTAACGAAGAAGCATTTGATCTAGGCTGGCGAGCGGCATGTGATTGGGCAGACCGAGACGATCTACTTGCGGATATGGGCTCTAAGGCGTATATTAATACGCGGGAGGCTTTTCTCGCGGAAAAAGCTGCCGAGCAGTGGAAACACAGCATGACTAAAACATTGTGGATAACACTCTGGGTTGTGGGCTTTCCGCTAGGCTTTATGCTTGGAAGGTATCTTGCCAAGCTAGCTCTTTTGTACGCATAGGACTACTAATGTACGTCGACGATTATAAAACCTACAAATGTGGTATGTGTGGTAATTTTATACCCACAGGTATGGGGCACTCATGTATGTGGCAGCATCCGTATTACGTTCCACAACCTAATCCTCTTCCAGATACTTTTAAAGAAGTAACGCTAACCGAAGAACGTGTGCGTCAGATTGTACGTGAAGAAATGATGCGATTTAAATTAATTGATACTACTGTGAGGACACAATGAATATATCTTTAGAACATTTGGCGAAAGCGTTTGAAGCTTGGGAGAATGACTTTCGTATTAATCCTAGTAACTATCTAACTGAAGAACAGTGTGCTTTAGCGCAAGTTAGTGAAGTTTCCGCTGCTAGAGCAGCATATTTTCAGGAGTTGCTTAATGCTACGACGTGAGGTCCTTTCCCTAGTTCCGCTGCCTTTTCTTCTGGCAGCGTGTGGTGCTTCTGAGGCTGCTAAGCAAGTTATTTCTGTATACGGTGATAGCACCGCGTATGGGTGGCTTGGCCCCAATAAGCGTATGAGCCCTACTCCGGTAGAAAATCTTGGTAATTTGCTAAATGCAAATATGCTAGATTATACGTATCCAGGAGCTATTACTTCTTTCTCTAAGATTGAGAAGGATAGTTCTGATATTTGTATTCTACGCTTCGGTGTTGCGGATGCAGGTGCTAAGATTCCTTATATTGTGTACTGCCAGCATTATCTGCGTATTATCCAGGAAGCTAAGGACCTAGGTAAACGCGTATTTGTTGTGCAGCCTACTGTATCTCTGGCTGAATTCTATCCGCCACCGTATGACGAGTCGATCTATATTGGAGATATTACTCCTGGTCTGATTGACGAACTACATCCCAACGAGGAATACTCGCGTCGGGTTGACCAACGTATTGCTGAGGTACTTCGTGCGCAAATTTAAACAAACTCTACTTAATCCCCAAATTCCTGCCGGGAGGGATACTACTCGCAATATTCCATCTATTAATCTTTGGATTACTGGAGCTGTGAATAGCCCAGTAACTCCGGAGTATACTGGTGACAAGATGATTGGCATTGCTACTATGCATAAGTCTAATGCAGTGCCCGTATTTTCTGATGAAAGTGCGAAAGATATTTCAAGGATGCGCAGATGATTACAGCTAAAGAAGCTAAAATGCTTTCGGACAGTTACTTAAGTTCTAGGGTCACGGAAGAGCTAGAACTTATTCATAAAGGCATTGAGCAAGTATGTAGAGAGGGAGGCGATACTTGCTACTACTATGGCAGGATTGATAGTAGAACAATTAATAAACTTCGCGACCTAGGGTACAATGTGAATGTTTCTAGTTACATGAACGAAGATACTACAACTATCGAATGGTAACAACTAAAATTTACGATAAAGCTTTAGTCGACTATCCAGAGTACATAGGTAAGGAACTAATTGCTAAGCACTGGCATCCTGAGGATGAAGACTCTATCTACTGCGAGTGTGTCGGGCACCCGCATCTAAGTGGGTATTTCAATTACGTAGACATTGACGACTACTCTATCTACAAATAACAAACGGGGCATTCAGGCTAAAATTTATTAGCTTGAATGCCCTTTCTTTTTGCTATATAATTGATATATCAATTGGAGAAATAATGAAAATTAAAGAACTTGCCATAGAAGCTGGATTGATTGCTCCATATGGTAGCGACCGGGAAGGTTTGCGCGATTTTGATTATAGGCAGTTTGCTGAACTGATTATCAAGGAATGCCTGTCTTGTGCTATTTGGGTGGGAGCAGTTAATGAACACCTTTCCCTACCTAGAGATATTGCACATACAATCAATAAGCGTATTGTAAAGAAATTTGGGCTTGATAATGAATAAGCCCATACCTAGCGTCTATAAGGTATTTAAATGCCTACGCTGTAACACACTAAACTCAGCTAACGCGTTTTGCAATTACTGCAAAACGCGAGGAGTATTGAAGGACCAAGCTGATGGTATACATATTATAGGAAGAAAAAATGAAAATCGAAACTAAAGACCGCCCTTTCCAACCTGTGGTGTTTACCATTAGTCTGGAAACTCAAGCAGAAGTTGACGCCATTTTACAAATGTCTGTGTGCGATCTTAGTATTTCAAACTTTGTGGCTAAAACCCTTCAACCCTTTGTAAGGGCGGAAGTTGAAGTTATCGTGCAAGAATTTTTACAAAATATTAAAACGGCACTGAAATAATGATTAATATTGCGGAGTACATGGACCTTAAGGACTGGCTCAACCATTATACTCTTTTGCATGAGCTATGTATTGATAACTCTGGCAGCTGTTCCTCGGAATTTTATGAGAAAGCATATGCTGAGCATGATGTTTTAGAGCAAAAGATTAATGCGCTTTTGGCAAAGATTGGAGATCATTTTGAATAAATACATCGAAACCCTAATGCGGGAAGCAGGATACGCTGCCCCTGAGCTTGCTACACGCGCCCAGGACCTTGTCAGACTTTTAGTGCAGGAGATTTCTGCAGATTTGCACTCACGAGGTGGTACGATCCACGAATTTGTTACAGCACGATATATTGCGGAGAAATACAATGTCGATTCTACACAGTAATGGATATAAGTTAATCAAGAACCACTATGGTGATCGTGTTGCTAAGCGTAGTGGAGTGCCTCTAATCAATCATATTGATGAAGGTTTAGACATTATGATGTTCCGAGGTGCTTCAATTGAGGCACAAGAAGCGTTCTGTATCCATCCTCTGCTGCAGAACGATAGTGATCTAGCTGCGCGCTTTCATCAAGTATCTGCATACGTTTGCACTTACGTTTTCGGACTAGCCCTAGAATACCGTAATATCGCTAATGCATTCCTTAGCGAGCGTATGGATGAACCTGAGATTGCTTCTGAACTTTATACTTATGGCCCTACAGCTGTAGCACGATACATCAAGATCAGTCCGCTACCAGAAGTTAACGAAATGCTGATTGCTGACAAAGTGCAGAACTTTAAGGACTTTCAGTTGTACCACAATGGTACACATCCTCGCAGCTATCAACTAAATAACTATTTTAATGTTTGGGCAATTGCTCTTGGCCTTAGCCCTGCTCAATTTAAAGAACTACGGAACTCTATATGCTGAAACTGAGTGTTGAAGTTGATGGGCACGTTACTGTGCTGGCGAAGTTTTCGGACAGCGCTATCGCAGAATCTGCCTCGCTATACTACATAATTGCATATGCAGATGAACATGACCTGTACATGATTAACTGTATTGAGTTTGCCAAGCAGTATCTTTATAAGGATGGTCTTGGTCGTAGATACTACTTTAGGATTGAATAATGAACCTAAGCTCTAAAGATATTTTGCAATACGTTGATATGGAAGAGCAACGTAATACTGAAATCTACGCTATTCTTGCCGAATATGGCAATGACATTGTAACAGCATTAGAAGAAGCCTGGTGGCAAGGATATTGTGCTGGTGTTAAGCGCACTGGTGAACTGTTTGGACTAGAAGAATGATTGAAATTACATATCACGTAACTCGCCAGATTGGGCATAGTGTGTTTAACTACGATTGTTATGACGGGCTTACGCTTGAAGAAGCTTTGAAGCTATATAGATCTTTCAAAGATACTAGTAAGTGTAAATTAGTTAAGTGTACGCATACTGAAGAAGTACTACTGTCAAATGAAATGGGTGAAAAAATTGCAGACTAAAATTTTTATAGGATTGAACGTGTTTGGGATGACGATGGAGAAGTATTCCCATTAATGGGTGAGTACATTTCTGCTCAGAAAGCTCAGAATGTTATAGACTATCTTCAAGCAGACGGCCCGGTGCTGGGTAGTAAGCTAAAAATCGTTAAACAAACTATTACTGAGGAATACGTATGAATCTAGCTGCAACTGTAATGGTTCTGAACGAGAAGGGAGAAGTTCTAGTAGTCTCGCGTAAAGAAACTAAACATGAAACCTTTGGACTGCCTGGTGGTAAGGTCGACCCTAGTGAATCCACTATGGCAGCCGCTGCACGTGAATTGTATGAAGAAACTGGCATTAGCCCCTGGAAGACGGAGCTAGTGCCTATTTACGCTGGTGAATGCAACGGTTACTGGACTGTTACGTATGTAAATCGTAGTACTTATCATTCAGGAGCTTCTGGCGATCTACTCCCAGAACCAGGGCATATTCTTAAATTTCTAAACCCAGACTTTCTGGGATACGAATCCTTCTCTCCTTATTTCAACTACAACCGTCAAGCTGTTCAAGCACTATATGAATATTACAAAACTATCAATCACCCTATGTATCTTAGCATCCCTAATAGTGTGCTTTAATAGCTATGGAACTCCTTCTCATAATCCTTCTCCTACTTGCAGATAAGTATGTGGAAGATATTTATAGTCCTCCTAATAATCGCAATAATTCTGACTAAATGATATACTCTGATACATCTCGGGCCTAGTTGGCTACCTAGCATGCCACTATACAATTGATAAATATGAAGTAACGATCGGCAATCTTTTAGAGTCTTTGCTAGCAGGCCTGTTTGGCCCTGTTATGATACTCTTTACTTTTCTTGGCTTACCTAGACACTCCTAAAGCCAAGAAATTCTTAGATCGAAAAATTTTCACTCGACCCTAAGCTGCAGCATCCATACCATCTTTTTCTAATTCAACAATCCTCGCACCTCTGCATAACCCAAAAATGCACTTGAAATTGAGGAGCGAGGTGTGATATAATATTATTAATAACTAAAGTTAATTAAGGCGTAGGTGAGTGAATTTATTCAATATACTCAATTTAGCCTAGGGTGGCCTCGGAAGTTCCAAAGAGGGAGAGAGACACCCTTGAGATCAATTGTTGTAGATTAGAATAAATTCTTCTAACCTAATACGCCTTATACAAATGATCAAATGGGGGAAGTATTTTTAATTGTTTAAGTTAAATTAGCTTTCCACCTTTTCCACTCTAAAAAACTAAGAAAAATGCTGAAAAAAGATATATCTGCCATCAACTGGTCTAAGCTGAGTGAAGCGATTGATAAAGAGATTTTGCTGAAAGAAGGAATCACGGCTAATGCAAGCTGGGTACTGCCTCAACTAATGGCCTTCCTAGGCTCTAATCTTCGCTTAGGTTCTAGGGTCGGGGATAGGTTTAGTTTCCAAGAAATGCTGCGAGCTACAGGTAAAGCACTAGACGATGGTGATATTACATATGCTAATGCACGTGCTGTAACTAAAACCGACTTCGTAGGCATGGTACGGGTACTAACGCATCACCCTAGAGGTGAGGTACTTGGTAAGATACCGCAAGTCAAGGAAGGTATTAGGTACTCTACAGGGGTACCTTTAGTACTGTCTGCTCTAAAGGAGTTTAGGGGTATCGCGTATAAAGACTGGGACTGGAATGAGAAGTCCTATGCTATTAGCTTCTTTTTAGACAGCTACACTTTAGAAGCCGCTCAAGTTCTAGGGTCAGAAATCTCTTTTAGCAGGGAAGACCTGTTAAGCTTTCAGACCTCTGCTAGAACTGTTAAGACAGGTAAAACTGCTGGAGAAGTGCGTAAAGTGCTAAGTACCACAGTAGTTTCTAAAACAGGCAACAAGGACTTTGACGAGCTGCCTTATCTAACACGTTTAGCATTTATCCAGACCTGGGTTTACTCACCAGATGTACGTACAGAATACCACCTTTACCCTAACTTTGATCAAGCGCCAGAAGCTATAGTAACTAGCGATGTACTAACAAATCCAGTAGAAACACGTAGCTGGAAGGTAGAAGATATTCCGTGGTAACCGTACGAGAATAAATTTGCTATGGACTATCCTTTTACTAAACTTTGTCACAGTAGATGCAGCCCGGGACCTAGGGTCAGAACATAAATATGAAATACACTAAAGAAATTACCGATAAAATCGTTGAACAATACAAGGCAGGCGTGCCTGTTTCCGAGATAGCAGCACAATATGAGGTTCCAGACCGATCCATCATTGCAAAACTGAGTTCTTTGGGAATTTATGAACGCAAAACTTACCTGAACAAGCGTGGCGAGGTACCAATCAAGAAAGAGGAGTACATCGAACGCATTGCTGAGCTTCTGAATGTGCAGCTCGACCGCCTGGAGTCACTCGAAAAAGCTAACAAATCTGTCTTAGCCCTCATTGACCAGGCACTTCGACAAGATGCTGAATAAGAAAAAGCCCCATAACTTCAATAGTTATGGGGCTTTTTTGCGTCTATCTTACCCTAAGCCATAGCAACTCGGTTTAATTTGTTTTTTCTCAATTTTACCAAATTTGCCGCCACATTGCTCAAATTTTCTCAATTTATGTCAATTTGGGTGCCAAACCGTGATTGCTGAGGTTGTTGCAGTTTATGGGAAAATAAGCCCGCTACAGTTTAGGGTCAGGGTTCAATATCTTTATTTTCCACTTGACAAGTTAGCCTAGGCACTGTAAAATTGGCGCTGAAAAACACCTTGAAAATTCTGGGCAAACTAAAGCCCTCGCAGGTGATCAATCCTGGAGGGCTTTAGAACTTTTATCTGCCGGTTCGACGCGAGGATCTACTGGGCAAAGTTTTTAGTGAGGATTTCCACTTCCCCTTGTTCACTACGTGCGTTGCAGCGCCTGTGAGCTGGTTTAAAGAGAGCATTTTAAACAGTGTTTCTACTCAACCACCACTGCCTAATGTGTTACGGCATTAATACCGTGGTACTATACAAGCATTACCAGGCTACCGTTCCCACTACTTTCCGCAGATGCAACTAGCAATTGCATGTAATTTGGTGGTAAGGATTTAATGTATGTTGAAGGATTCGAACCTCCATTTCCCCGATAGAAGTCAGGGATATTGCTCAGTTATAAGAAACATACCTTTACCCTAGAAGTGCACCCGACGCATCAATCCTAGGGTTTCGGTCTAGTTTAAAGTTGTCGCTAGGGTATGTTACTACTTACCATACACCGGAACGTTGCTACAACTTAGGGTCAGACCATCATCAGAAGGCTACCCGTGTAAGTGCCGGTTACGCTTCCGGCTTGCTGAGCTGCGCAACGCTATAACTTTTTCGTGTAGGGCTCACTACACAACCCCGCCTAGTCTTGGGTACCATGGACAGGTAGCCGCTCTGCGTCGGAAAGTTCTGGTACTGCATAGGAGAGTCGAACTCCTGTTAACGGACTGAAAACCCGCTGTCCTAACCGTTAGACGAATGCAGTATTGTTTAAATGGGCGGTAACTAGATTCGGTTACCATTAAGTTGCTATCTAGCGGTCATACACTAGCTTCATAACACCCATAAGAAAACATCCTTCAGTAGCTACTCGGTTTGTGGCACTCTACGCATTCTTTACGAACCCGGTACACGCTATGCTTTCTGTCGATAGTGGCAATACGACTTCTCTCAAATAGCGTCACGTAGGGGAAAGAATAGGTTTCCTTGGCTTTCGACTACTACCCCAGCCCAGGGCTAAGGATGTTTACTTATGGTTGCTTCGGGCGTGTGATAGGCGATTTCGTTTCCACACATTAAGGAAGTATCTGTACGGCCAGACCACTTTCCACCCAATAAACAGGAAATCACTTACAGAAGCAGTCAAAAACAGACTACCTACTAACTGGACTACCTGAAAAACAGACTATCTGAGTAACTTAACTGGCGAGTGCTTTGCGCTCGGGTCTGCTTTAATCCTCTTTATCGGAGAAACCAGTTAAGTTTCGGGACGGTTACGACAGAACACTACTAGTTGTGTGCACTACAGTGCTAGGTTGGTGAAGTAGGCTGCGATTCCCGATCAGATATATTAATTATACAGGAAATTGATTACTAAAACAAGTCAGAATTTATTGTTCTCTTACTTTGTTTTTCTTAATTTCCCAAACCATGATATTATTATACAACGATTGGGGTTGCAAATCAAGAGTAAATTTTATGATCTGTAAATCACTGGGGCTTCAACGAGCATTTAACCATGCTAGGCGTGGTGGTTACCCGTCTACTAGACCAGTTGAACCTGTCCGGATCAGTCAGATCATAAAATTTACTAGGGTCGTCTGACCCTAGAAGTGCATCAAGCGGCCGTAAGTGCGGCGATCTCGTTGGAGAGCTTAGTCAGAGCTTCGTGCGAAGCCTTTTCCATCGTTTCCAGTTCCGCCGGTTCGAGGGCGAGAGCCGTCGCGATTGCGGCAACCAGGTCTGCCTTGGTCACACGCTTGGAGGTCTTGTCCGCAGTCTTGGACTTGTACACGCCTTCGCGCGAGAGCTTAGCCACGATGGAACGGGCAGAGCGCTTGGTAGCTTCGGCGATAGCCTCCACCGTTTGGCCCTCATTGTACATCGCCAGAATTTCGGCAGTTTGTTCGGCAGTATAGTTCACAGTCTTTTCGCTAGCCATTTTGTTTCCTTTTTGAATGGGTTGTTTATCGAATCAATATAAGTATTATACAGAAATCAGATTGCGTAAGCAAGACAGAAATTTTTCACTTAACTTACGTTGTGGTAATCGTTTGAGTTCGAGAATTCGGGTGAAGTGTTGGTAGTGTCAACATTTTCGGATAGCTCAAGTTCTTTCCATTCTTGAGACAATTCGCTATAGTCACCATAGAAAAAAGCCGCTTCATACTTGTTCATATTCCCTCCGTCTGATTCAACAATTATACAGATTTTGAAAAATTTCTTCAAATCTGAATTTTCGCGCCTGACCCTAGAAGCGCTGAAAATTGACTTGACAAGCGTAGGTTCGGCACTGTATAATGGGCGCGGCCAGGTTGAAAAAATTAGGTTTGCCACTTACGCTGGCGCACGCGAAACGTCTAAAAATTTAGAATTGCCACTTTACCACTGGCGCAGCG
>Ga0213919_1000090_pt1 | contig 47244 bp, 62 predicted proteins | sample McNCre317MG_FD_161056 | JGI IMG/M metagenome (GOLD analysis project Ga0213919, IMG submission 161056) | Freshwater microbial communities from McNutts Creek, Athens, Georgia, United States - 3-17 MG | ecosystem: Environmental > Aquatic > Freshwater > Creek | place: USA: Georgia | collected...
GACCATGGACTTCAGAAGCTTGACCTCGCCCTGATCCCACGGATCAATGCCGTAGGACTCGAAGTAGCGGTACTTCGTCTCTTCGACTGAGCCAGGCTCATACCAGGTCACTCCGGCTCCGCCGTGCCAGGAATCCTGCGACCTTGTCCACCACAGGGAGAGCGTCTGCTCTCCCGGCTCTGCGGACGTGTCGATCTGCTGCTTGCTCGACTCTGCGGTCTCGCGCACATACTGATTCTGCTCGCTGCATGCGAGCAGGAAGGGCATATCATTGATCGAGATATCAGGGAAGTAACCGGTGCGCCGGAACGAACTCGCTACCTCACGGGAGGAGAGGGAAAACGGAATGCCCTCTGAGATGTCGGGCGGCGCGGAGAGAAGATAGGGCATTCCGCTTTCCTTACTTCACGAGACGGAGCTGGAGCATTCTTTCGATCACGGATTCGCCGATCGAGGCGACCTGCGCTTCCGTCAGCCCGAGGGGCTGAATCCCGCCGATCTCGGCTCTGAGCGCAGCGACTTCTGCCTTCAGGAGTGCGACCTCATCGACGAGCGAAGAGGTGTCCCGCTTCGTCGAGTAGGTCTTCGTGACCAGTCGCGCGAGCGCCGTGGACGGCGCGACCTCGGTGTTGTTCGGGTCCTCGGAGTAATCAACGAGGCCATCTGTCTTCCAGATGGATCGGATCTCGGCGGCTGTCAGCGACACAACAATCTCCTTGGCCCGGGAAAGAATCCCGGGGAACTGTGCAATGCGTACTTTCCCGGGGCATGTCTTACCGACGACTGGAGTCCAGACGCCTGGGAATTGCGAGTGGTAACCGACGCCTGGGGAATCCCAGGCGGAGCACTTCTGGAGGATCACGCCATGCGTGCTGTGAGCCCAGGCGATGATCTGCGCAATGGATTCGAGCTGCGCAGCGGTCCACTCGTACGTGTCGGGGCTGCCGTTGTCGGCAGACTCGATCGAGATGGCCCGAGGGTTGGCCTTATAGTTGGCGTCGGCCTGCCTGGTCGTATCCATGTACTGCTCGACCTTGCCGTCGAGTGCCACCCAGAAGTGGGACTCGACAACGACATTGCTCCGGCCGAAGTAGTTGTAGAGACTGCCGGAGCCGACTGCCGAATGGACAATGGCCTGCGTCGGCTTGATGACAGGCGCGGTTTCATTCTCTGGGAGGGGCAGCCATGAGGCTGCCGGATACCGCGCCATCAGGCTGTCACGAACACCAGGACGCCAGAAAGAACGTCGCTGGTCCCAGGACTGATTGAGGACGAAGTCCCGAGGCGGGTCGCAGGCTTGTACGAAGTCGGCATCGGGGCACCACTGAAAGAAACACTGTTCGCCGAGGACGACCACATACCGCATGCCCCGGACCAGTGTTCAGTCTCGGAGTCATCCCGATAATTCCAGAATCCCATGCAGCTCTGGATCTCGGTACCTCCACCGGCGTAACCGGTGTAGGGCGACGGCAGCGCCATCTGAATCGTCGAAGAGAACGATGGGCTGGTACCGCACTGCGTGCGCCACCAGACGAAAACGAAATCACCGATCGAATACACTCGGCCGACGTTCACCGCCCCGGAACCCGGGGCGAATCCGGTATAACTCGGCGTGAACGACGAGTTCTGGAACAGGTTCGAGTCCGCCGTCTGAAGATCCGTGATGTTCGTGCCATACGTCCCCAGCGTGGACGTATGCGAGGACAGTGTTCCATTGATCGTCGACAGATCTGTCGCCAGATTCGTGATCACGCTCTGCGCGATGTTGCTGAAAGTATTGCTTGCGCCGGACATGGTCTTGTTGGTGAGTGTCTGAGTCAGCGTGGTGCCAACCACGCTGCCAGCGCCGACTCCGTGAATGCCGGTCGTCGCCGTTGGATGCGAATTGAGCGCAGTGACGTCCGACTGGATGGTCGTCAGGCCAGTCACGCTGGCCTGCGCAATCGCGGACAGCGTGTTGGTCGCACCGCTGATCGACTTGTTCGTCAGGGTCTGTGCGTCGGATGTACCGACAACTGCCCCTGTAAGGCCGTGTACGGCCGTTGTGGCGGCGATATGGTTCTGGGAGTCCTGGAGGTCGCGACCGGTTGCCATGTGCCTTACAACGGCTCCTGCGGTGTGCGCGACGGCAGTCGTGCCGTCGGCCCCACGAGTGACCGTGAGAGTCAGTCCGGCGACATTCGTGACCGTGACGATCTCTTCGGATGCAAGACCCGGATCGAGGACCAGCGTGAAATCGGCCGACGGGAAACCGGAGGTCGAGCCGACCGCGATCGAAGTCGCGGAGTTCGAGATGTCTGCGGAAAGGCTTGTCGCCCCCGCGACAGAGGAGAAGTTACGCATGTGCTATCTCCGAATGTTGTGGACGCGGGGGCGGTAGGTTGTATTCAGCGCCCTGACTTCCTCGGCCAGGCGCGCTTCATAGCGCTTCTGGAGCGAGGCTGCGATCTGCACAGAGATACCGGTTGCCCGGTTCCCGGCCATTGCCATGGCCTCGGCCGTATCGACCACAGCTCTGGCTGTGTCGATCCACGGCAGAAGCCGTGCGCAGGTACCGAGAATGACGACGTCCTTCGAGGACGCCGGGAGGCCGGTCTGAGTCGCATAGACTTGAGCACCAGTGCTCATGGCCGTCGGACGAGCGGCGTATGTTACACGGCATGTTGCACCGGACGGAATCGGATCGCCAAGGGCGATCGCTTTCCCGGTGGTGAAATCCGTGAGATTCGTCGAAGACAGCAGCTCGAAAGAGCGGGCGGAGATCCACTGAGTGGTCGTCCACTTCCAGTCGAGCGCAAGAATGCGCTCGGCATCTGCTGGCATCTCATACTGCCACTCGGTCGAATCGACCGTGATCTCCGTGGTCTTCGGAGCGAAGAGCGAAGGATACAGGCCGCGAACCGTGTTATTGATTTCTCGTGCGATCACGGATCGCGGCCACTGCGGATTCACCCGGACGGCCGCGCCGCTCGTATGAGCAGCTGCCGTTGACTGGCGATAACCGCGTCCCCAAGTGGGGACGGTGGCAGTCGATCCGTCAATCGAACTTACGTAGACCAGCTCGTCGTCGATCTCGACAATGCCACGCGAAAGGATGCTGTCGTCATCGACGACGAAACTCGTCGCTCCTGACGTGATGTTTCCGACCAGCGAAACTACAACATCGTTGTTGGTACCCTGTCCGGTGAGGGACAGGGCGACCTCATCAATCATGGAATCATACGTGTCTGCGGTGGGGAATCCCATTAGATCACTCCGCGTTCCGCCTTGGCGATGGCCTTGTCCATGGCGGCGTTCGTGCAGCTTTCAGGGTTGAGACCCTGCCTCACGACGCTGCGGTACCTCGCCAGCTCCGCATCCCACGACTTCTGCTTCGTGTAGTCCCAACCGTTCGCCGAGTTGCAATAGGCGACTCGACTTCCCTTGCTCCGCAGGCATTCAGCGTAAGAGGAATGATCCTGCGTCCTACATCCAGTGCTGCACGCCATCAGTCATTCCTTCTCTCCAGCCTGAATACGCTCGTCGCGTGGTCCCTGATGTGATCGTCGAACTTCCTCTCGATCCGATCGCATCGGGCAAGGATCTGCGCCAGGAGTGTGGGATCGAGCGCCTGGAGCTTGCTCCGCACTGAAAGTGCGGCAGCGGCAACGGCGCCGAGCGTGGGAACAATGCCGAGTCCGACGATCCAGTCGATCATGTGATGTAGCCCCCATATCCAGCAGCGGTCAGTGCTGCCGCCTCTGCGGCATCGACCGTATGGTCATATCCGCCGAGGTAGACAATGTCGGCAGCGGTCAGGTCGGCCGCTTCCGGATAAGAAACTTGCGTATAAGATGCACCGTTCTTGAGAACGGTGATTCCACGATCCAGGGAACAACGACCGAGCAGACCGCCCAGGCCCTCATACTCTTTCGTTGTTGGCGTTCGGAATGTCGGCATTGTTGCCCCTTGAATACAAGACAGGGGCAGCCGTATTGACTGCCCCTGTCAGATGGGATTACGCCCAGAGCGAGCTGGACGAGAGAATGCGAATCATGCTCTCGTCGCGGTACTTCGCCCATCCGAGAACGCCGTACCAGCCGATCGTGCGGAATCGCTGAAGCTTGTCGGTCACCGGACCGATGACGCTTCCGGGCTCCTGGTAGACCAGCTCGGTCATCGCCTCGGGACCGGCGATGTAGGTACGGGTGACCGTCTCGCTGGAACCGCCCGTGTTCGTGGTGCGGGTGTTGTTGTTCACGACGAACCTGACACCCTCGAACTCACCGAACTCACCGCGCCAGATGGCGCTCTGGTCGGTGCCGTATTCGTTCGGGACACGCCACGAACCGGAGCCAGTTTCCTGGCGAAGGTCATGGAGTGCATACGGGTGCATGCCGCCCCGGTAGAACACACCGTCCACGGTCGGGACATTCGCGCCACGCAGAAGCGTGACGGCCTTGCGAATGTCAGCCGCGTCGATGATGTCGGTCGCGTCGATGTTGTTCTCCGCCGTCGCGTTCCCGGCGTAGATCTGATTCGTGGTGAAGGTGTCCATGACATCCTGGACCATCGAGTCCTGCCAGTCGGCAAGGTGGTTCGCAACGGCCTCGGCCGCATAGCGGTCGATGTCGTCGAAGCTGAAGATGGTCAGCTTCCGCGTGCGAGTGACGGCGAAGCCGTACTCGTTCGCGGTGACCGTTCCGGTCGTGGTGACCGGCAGCTTCGTGCTGTCGATGTCCTGTTCTTCATTCAGGGGCGTCTTCGCTGCGGTGACCGCAGTCGAATCGAACCACTGGTGAAACTGAAATGTAATGGTCTGACCAGGACCATTCGGCCTTTCGGGCCGACGGTCGACCCACGTACGATACTGCGCACGCTCACGCAGCTTCGCCGCAATGGCGAAGTCGTACATGTTCTTGACGGTATTGTCGCCGATGCCACTGGTAGTGGCGATCGAGGTAAATTCGTTGGCCATAAGGCCAACCCCCTATCGTCTTAGCTAGGGCGGGAGAGTCTCTGCCCGGCCTGCGTCCAGAAATCATTGAAAGATGTGGACTGATCGAATGCGGTCTTGAGCCCTGCGATCATGGCGTCCTCTGTAGACGGAGCTGTCTCCGTCGAAGCGGGGGAAAGATTCTGAACCCGCTTCATCTCTTCGACCTGTTCGGCGGTGAATCCCTCCGCCGCCTTATGAGGGGTCGGCGCGGGACCGACCTGACTTTCAGTCTCGTTTTCCAGGTCGATTCCGAACAGCTCGCCATTCTCCTTGAGCCACGCCTTGATTCCTTCCTCGGTGGGCTCGGTGTCCTCGGGAATGAACTTCGCAACTCCCAGTTTCTTCACGCCAAGCTTCTGAAGGGCTTCCTTCACTCCGGAGGTCCGGTAACCCGACTTGTACTTGTCACGCTCTTCTGCCAGCTCCTTGAGCTGCTTTCCCTGGTCGTGGATCTGCTTGCGAAGCTGCCTGACGAGAGGAGTATCGTTATCGTTCTCGTCATCCCAGATATCAGTCATGTGTTGCTATCTCCCTGTGAAGTGGCGCCAGCCTTACAGCCGATAGGGGATTACGGTGCAGCTCTGGCTACCGGTCTATTCCGCGATCAGGGGCCGGTCGATCCTGATCGGAGCTGACACGGGAGGAATCGAACCTCCGACGACCAGATTAACAATCCGGCGCTCTACCAACTGAGCTACATGTCACTGGGTAGGGGAGCGGTGCACCGCTCCCCTCCGTGGCGGGGGCAGGATTTGAACCTGCGTCTTCTGCTTATGAGGCAGACAAGGAACCTAACTCCTCTACCCCGCTGCGCCCGCCCCAAGCGGGGCGGCGTTCATGTGGGGAATGAGATCCCCTCGATCCGCGCGCCAGCACGGATCGTTCCAGATGTCGTTGCCGAGATCTTGATGTCTGTCATCGAAGGAATCAGCGTTCCCCCGATCGGTTGAGAAACCGACGGCCCGGCAACCGTCTTGGCAGAAAGCGTGTGGCGTGTGCGCCACAGATTGGAGCCAGGCTCTCTGGTCTCCAGGAGGAAAAGAACTTCCACCGAAGATGCGGGCGTTCCAGAAACTGAGAACTGGAGCCTGCGGACGATCAGTTGCCTTCCTGCTGGAACTGTGATAGCGGCAGTCTGGGCCTCGCCCCGCCCGGCGAGGACTACTCCGAATACATTCGCCGTAGTGCCCGAATGGTTGACGGTGATGTCTCCCGCGTTGGTCTGACCGCTTCCCCCGGTGAGCCCATATATGGCGCTCACTCGGTGGAACTTCTGAGTGGTAAGAACTGGAGTCGTACCATTCAGCGAGACGGTTTCGTTGATCACTGCGCCTGCGGCGCTCAGACCTTCGATGCGCATGGTGCGCATCCCGGTCCCTGCTGCCGCATCGTCGGCAGAGGCCGAGACGACGCTCAGAGTTTCTTCCCCGGTTACGGGGAAGCCGGTGTATGTTCCTCCACCGACCCAGATGTCTTCGGCTGCGCCGGTGTTGACCGCCGCGTTGTATCCGTAGACGGAGTGGTATCTGAACTTCGGAAGCATGCTGGAGGCAATGTCGCCTCCAGCTTCCAGCAGTCCGATGAACCGACTGGCGCCCATTACGACACCGTGACCCTGCGGAACTTCACATCATTATTGGAACTGTTCGGAGTGATGTGAATGTACGGCCCGCGCGCATGGGTGGTGTTTACGCTGACTGGAGTCAGCGTGACGTTCCCGGCATCAGTTCGCTGAATCGTGATCGCCGTCGCGGTGACGTCGATCTGGATCGTTGCCCACTGTCCGCCGATCATTGCGTGCTGATCGGCAGCACCCAGCTCCGAGATCTTCGTTCCGGTCCCCGAGCCAAGGGTGTGCGTGTAGAGCTGGACATATCCCTCGTTCGGTCGAACGAGGAGGTGATACCCATTGCTATTGGCGCTTCCCTGGAAGGTGAATGCGGTGTCATCAGCCTTGTCGAAGGCGATGCCTGCGTGCAGCGTTGCGCTCGGAAGTGTCGGCCACATGATGTCGAAGACAATCCTGTGAGTAGCAGCCGCCGTAGTGGCGGCGAGCTGACCGAGCATCACCGTGTTCCCGCTGCCAGAGGCGAGGGTGATCGACTCATCTGCTGTCGTCATCGTCGGGAATGTCGAGGCGTCAGCAGTTCCGGTGATCTCTCCGGAGTCCCTGACCCTGTCCTGCCAATTCGTGGTCGCCCGCAGGGCGGTCGTCCTCTTGAGATACGCAGGCTGCGGCGTCATGAAGATCGTCGCACCGAGCGCGGTGAACGTAGCGAGTTCGGACCTGCGGAACATCCCGTGGATGCAGACCGGCTTGCCGGTTGCCCGTGCAAGACCGACGACTTCCGATGTGGCCATAGCTGCATCGAGTGCCAGGATATCGACGTTCGGATCGTTCGCCCCGTAGGTGACCTGTGCGTTCGTGTCACCATTGAAGTAGTAGATCCAGGTCTTGTATCCGAGTGCATGTGCTGCTGCCGCAGTGGTTCCAGCTCCACCAGCAGTGGAGCGATACGCCTTGATCAGGAACTTCTTCGTCGGATTCGGGTAGCCATTGGCGAACCGGTAGAAGGTCGCATAGTCAGCCGCCGAGCCGGACTTCGGCTCGACCAGAATTGGAATCCGGCCGACCATTTCAGCGAGTGCTTCGCTGAACAGCGGGATGGGCTGACTGGCCCATCCTGCGCCGACGAGCGCAGTCATGTCGATCACGCCGGAGGCGTTGAGCAGTTCCGGGTAGGTGATCGCATTGATATCCCCGGCGAGGTTCGTCGTTCTGTCGAACGACGTGTCATGCATGACGACCGGAACGCGGTCGAGTGTGCACGAGAACGACAGTTCGGCGCCGTCGGCGACTCCTGCGCTGTGGATGAATCCGCCGAGGCTGTTCTCCGGGAACGTCTGCCTGCTGGCCCTGTGGGAAAGGATGATCGGGTTGGACGTGGTCGCCTCGAAAAGCGAGGCAACCACATCCGTCCCGGACGACGAAGGGTAGTAGAGAGGCATTAAACCACCTCAGTGACTCGTGCGTATCCGTTCGCGCTCGACCAGAGGCCGGTATAGATGCCCTTGTAGTTGGACATCTCGTAATACCCTGCGGCTTCGATCTCTACCGAATAGGATGTCGCACTTGCCGCACTGCCCATCTTGAGGAAGAGCGTCGACGTGCTGTCGTTGTAGATGCAGATCATCTTCCGCGCGTTGTTCGCAGCGGCGATAGTGACAACAGTCGCAGACGACGCTACATTACCCGTCGTCGCGGAGTGCATTACGCATCAGCCTCCAGCGTGCCGAACTCGACGTAGCATTCGGTCGTGGACACGAACGTGATCTTCGCAGCGCCGTACTGGGCGCTGACCCGTGGACCGGTGAATGCATTCCGCAGAGTGAGACCGGCCCCGGCCGTGAGGACGGCCTTGCCAGCGCCGTTGGAATAGATCACCACGGAGTCACCAGCGGCGAAGATGTTCGCCGGAATGGTCAGCGCTGCCTTGGACCCATAGGTCACTTCGACGCACTTGCCTGCGTCGTCGAGGGTCAGCGTGTACGCGCTGGTCCCACGGTCGACGTAGGTCCGCTTTCCGGAGATCGCCTGGCCGATGTCGGCGACCTGCTGGTCGTCGGTCGGAATCGGCTTGAGCTTCGGCGTCACCAGAGCCTGCGGCATGACACGCTGTGCGATCAGCGTGGTGCCGTCGATCTCCTTGACCGTGACGACCAGCGGAACGTTGTTGGCCGCGTAGAAGGTGTAGTCGGTGTCGAAGTAAATCGGCAGCGTGATCGGGGTGCTGAGTGTGGAATCCGAGTAGAGGCTCGCCGTGGCGGCGGTCTCCTGGACCGTTGCCGAGTAAAGGTTCAGCCTCTGTCCGGTGGCCTGAATGGTTACTGCGCCCATGATTCTCCTTGTCAGAGCTGCCCGGCACGGGCCTTGCTCAGAGTGGATTTACCTGCGCCGGTCTTCCCGGAGAACGCGGCGCGTTCTTGACTCGCCAGCTTGTTCCGCTTTTCTGCGGCAGTCGCATTGCCGCTGAACACTTCGCTGACAAGATCTTGCATTGTCACGTCCTCGCCGCCATAGATCGAGGACATCTTCTCGACCGTGGGAAGCTCGGTCGAGACGAAACCGAAACCGGATCTCGCAGTCTCCTGCGTTACCCCCTGGGAGGCCAGAGATTCGGCTGTAGCTTGATCAATTCGCAGACCCTGCCCGGAGGCAGCACCTGCCACCTGCGAAGCGCGGTAGCGCTTCTCAAGGACCGCAGAGGTGCGGTCCGGATCAAGGGCATAGGCGACGATGTCGCCGGTGCTATAGAACTGCTTGAAATAGTTCATCGTCGCGTTGTCAGCGTTGTTCAGGGCGTCCTGAACAACGGTCACGCGAGCCTGGATCTCAGTGGGACTGATGTCCCGTTCGAGGAACGACTGGAAGTCGGACTGCGAATCGTAGAAGCCGGTCGGAAGACCGGAGTCGACCATGACCTGTCGATAAGCTCTTTCCGTCGAGATGTACTCGGCGGGAGAGAGGACAGGAAGACCTGCCGCTAGGCGAGCCTTATTGGCAACGAAGCGCCTCTGATACTCTTCCGTCTGCTGGAGTTGAATGGCGACGGTGTCAGCGGAATATCCGGCCTGAACCAGTTCCAGAATCCTCGGAGCGAGAGAACCGAGGCCGTACGAGTCGAACAGACTGACCAGGGAAAGGTAGGCATCTTCCTGATCGACCGATAGGGTCTGCTCATTGGCTGCCTTCCTAAGTTCACGAAGTCTCTCGATAAGGTCTTGAGCGTTTTCGTACGGGTCAAGATCTCCTTCTGCCACGTCACCCTCCCATGAATCCGAAGTCCTTGAGGACTGCGCTTGCTACGGAGTCCAGGGAGGAACGAGCATTCCTCGTTTTCTTCCAGCGATCATCCTTACGGAGATCCTGCTCGAACTGGTAGAGCGTCTTCGATGTGGGTTTACCTTCAGGCGTCCGCACCTGGAGTGCGGACTTGATCGTCTTGTCGAACATATCCACATCAGCTGGGTTGATCTCCAGAATCTGCGCCATCGACTCTCGATATGCAGAGCTGATGTCATACATATCCATGCCAGAGTTGAGCTGATCAGCGAAGGCCGGGTATGCAGATGCTGCCTGCTGCCGCAGGAAGTTCGCAATGTAGTCCGCATCGTAGTTGCCCTTGGCGATGTTCATCGCATACTTGTTCTTCGTCGCCTCGGAAAGACGGATACCATTCGCCCAGGAGATCTTCTCGATCTGGTCAATGGCGTCACCGGTATCACCGGTGTAGACGCCATTCTTCGCCTTGACGTAGTCGCCAAGAATGTTGGCAATCTGCGCAGAGTTCCAGTTGAACTTCAGCGCATTGTCCGACAGTTTCTTGAGTTGCTCGGAGGAAAGGCGGGCGCCGAGAGCGACCGCTGAATCCTTCATCTCTGCCATCGTCTGCGCAAGGCGCGAACTGTAAGTGGCAGGGTCTGTCGACTTCAGCAGTTGATACTGGCGAATGCTCTCGGAGTGTTTCTTGTACCAAGAGGATTCCTTGAGCTTCGCCGCAAACTTCTCGGCGGACCAAGTGCCCTTCACTGCGGACTTGAAAAGATGCCACAGTGACTTGTCTGACTTCATGAAGGCGTAGGCGAACCCGTATTCTTCCGCGAGTTTACGCGCCGTCTTCTCGCTGAACTTGGCCACGTCATTCTCCCGGATATGTCAGGTGCACGCCCCACGCTCCTTCATGGGAGCCGACTTTCCTGATTCTGATCTGCTTGCCTGCGCCTGGTGCTTCCAGCACCATGCCGTTCCCGATGTAGAGCGCGATATGATCTGCGCCCTGATTCCTGGGGGAGTTATCCCAGGCGACAAGATCGCCCGGGGAGAGATCCTTGATCGAGGACCGCTGACCGTAGTTGGCCTGCTGATAGGAAACCCTCGGGAGATGAACTCCGAAGTGCCGAGCCACATACTGAGTGAGACCAGAGCAGTCGAAGCCCTTCGGGCTCGTCCCGCCCCACCTGTAATAGATACCGAGGAACTGCTTTCCGTAGTCAACGATCTGCGCCCTAAGGGCGCCCTTCCCAGCGGGCACGCCGCCAGTCGTCGTTGTCTTCGTTCCGATGACGACTGGCGCATCGAACTCGGGAGAAGTGATTCCTCCGAGCATCATCGGGGCGTCGATACCCTCGACGCCCGTCTTCTCGGCTCCCTGATTCAGGCCGGTGTCCACGGACACCGCATCAGCCATTCCCGGCATGCTAGCCTCCGATAATGGACTGAAGAACGTTCATGTAAGTCGTCGCCGCCTGGTATGCGCCATACTCCGGATCGTTCTCTGTCCTGCTACGCAGGTCTTCCTCAACATCCTCAGCGCCGTATCCAGCTTTCGTCACGGTGTCCGAGGTGGTATTTCCTGCGGCGGTCGTCGTCGACGTCGTTGTGCTGACCGTCGGCTTCGCCTTGGACCTGCTGATGATCATCGAGGAATACCGCCGAAGTTCAGACTTCGTCGGGTCTCTGCCCATCTGCTCCTGGAACATCGCGCGCACCGCATTGTGCGCGCTGGCATCGGTGATGACCGACGTCGACCTCGACGTCGATGTGGTGGTCTTGGGACCACCGCCAAGACCGTTGCCCTTTCCGAACTGCCCGCCGAGGAGATCGAGGACCATGTAGGGAGTTACCTGCTTGCCGTGTTCCGCATATCCAGCGGCATGCTGGCATGCGAGCGACCAGATCTTGAATGCCTGGTCGTAGTCTGCGGCATTCTCCAGCAGGCCGTATCGGTACATGTCTTGGGCAAGGCCAGCCTGCTTGTCCTCGTCGAAGTTGTACCATTCATAGATGGCAGTATTGATGTCGACAAGTCCCTTGGACTTGGACAGGTCGACCCCGAGTCCGGCAGCACGATACCGCTGATAGGCGGTATCGGTTTCAGATCCGACTTCCGGAACGATGTTCAGGTAGACCTTGTTGCCCCGGTCCGTAAGGACCGGCCCTGCGGAAGAACCAGCCCCGGCTGCCTGATACTGCGCAGCGAACTCGGCGAAACCGCCCCCACCGGCAGAAGCCGGTGGAGCGGCGACGAGTGGAACTTGAGTCGTTGTCGTGCGGATCTGAGAAGCGGCCGTGGTGCGTGGCTGCTGGGTCACCGGAGTGTAGCCAGCGCGCCACTTGATGAGGCGCTTCTCCTCCTCCGGCGCCGGGGGCGCGGAGGTCAGTGTAGGAAGCGTCGTATTGACGGAAACCGGATTAGCCAATGCCGATCAGCTCCTTACTGAGATCGTCACGTTCAAGGACTCTGTCATACATCTGCTGGAATCCGAGATCCTCGGATGCCATCTGCTTGACCCATGCTTCCCATGCATCGCCGAGACCCTTATTTACCTCGTTGTCGATGTTCGTGGAACCATTGGTCAGCATTGCTTGCCGCATGGCGGCACGCCCCTGGAGGTACATGTTCAGACGCTGCATGTCCCCGCGCTTACGAAGCTCGGGATGCTTGGCCTGCGCCTGCTGTGCAGTCATGACCATTCGCACGACCCCTTCGCCGGAGTCGGCGTCATACGCCTTGGCCCATCCGCCGTACTGCTGGCCAAGGTATTGAATATACGCTTTCTTCGTATCCAGAAGATCTTCCGCTCCACGAGAGCGGATGGTCTTTACCCCGCGAGCAGCAAGTTGCTCGTCGATGTAGGTATTCATCTTCTGATACTCTTGCCAACCGCGTTCAGCCTCGAACTGTTCTTTCGCCTCGGCCGGAGCCTTCTGGGTTCGGAATTTCTTGGCGTTGCCGTATCCGGCCTCTTGTGTCGTCTGGAATGCGTATACCGCCTGGCTGAACTCACCGTAGTTCTCGCTGCCAGCGAGAACCCAGGCGTACTTCAGATCCTTGGACATATCCTCGCGATACTTACGAATCGCTGGCATGACCTTTTCCGATGCGACCAGACCGCTCTCATTCTTCGAGAGTGAGATGGTAAGTTCGGAGTATTCCGGGAAGTCTTCCCAGAACTGCTGTCGCGCGTCGTTATTGTTATGAGCCGCGCGGTACACCTCGGGATTCTTCTGGAACTCGTTGTTCATGCGGTGGTACTGGTCGATGTAGAACTGGAACTTCGGTGACGGATCAACCGTCACCGGGGAAACGGATCTGCTAAGCGCCTTCAGCAGGAACCAGTTTCGAGTCGCGTTATTGATTTCCTTGAACGACTTCTCTGGACGGCCCTCCTGGCGGGCCTCGATCGCGTCCTGTGCGGCCAGCATGGAGAATGTGTTGGCGAACTCCTGGGATGTGCCGAACGCCGAAGGGAACGCCTTGACGAGATTCCGCGCCCACGCGGGCGCGAACTGCATTCCGGTCTCTTCCTTCGATACGCCGATCGTCAGGATCGACTTGAACATCGGATCATCGGCAAGTTCGGGGAACGCCGAGCGAACGAAGTTGTTCACCGGCACCTGGACCAGAGGTCCAGCCGACGGAGCCCACCAGGGATCACCCTGGAAGATGACGTTGAAAGAGTCGGGCCGGATGGAGAGCTTGGCTCCACCGAGATACTTTCCGAGCGAGATGGGAAGAACCGTCGAGCGGTTCTGGCCTTCCTCGTCGACGTAGGTTCGCTCGGCTTCCATCGAAGACAGCGTGTGGTACATGCGAACCGCAGTGGACGGGTCTTCGTAGAACAGGTTCGCCCACTTTTTCATCGAGTCTTCCCATGCTCCGAAGAACGGGGAAACGATGCGCATGTGGTATCCGAGTTGACTCATGTCAGACGAGTCATACATCGTCTTCGACAGAATGTTGCGAGCCTGCTTGCTCGCCATCCTTCGATATCCATCGATGGCCTCCTGGGTGATCTCGCCCTGATGGCGAGACACCAGATCGGTAAGACTTCGACGGAACTCGGTCGCATACAGTGGCGACCGTGCGAGGATGTTCTCCGGAGCATCGGACGCGAACTTGTACCAGCCGTTCCTAAGGGCGTTCCACTTCTCGCCGATCGGATTCGGAGTGAACGGCGAGTACACTTCGCCGTGAATCTCCATCTGGTTCGCGGGATCGGTGAAGTGCTTGCGCACCTGCTCCCTTGTCCACGATCCTTCAGGAGCGACCAGGTCAGCCTGGACTGCCTGCTCTCCGCGCGCACGCTTCTCGAATGTGCGCGCATCCTTCTTTGTCTGCACAACGACGTTCGCCCTGCGAAGCGATTCTGACCTGTAGTCGCGCCAATTCTTGCGGGCGCGACGGCGGACCTTCTCTGCCTCGATCAGATCGGCGCGTTGCTGCGCCGTGCGGCTTCTGGTCGGAATCGCCTTGATGGCGTCCGCCTTGGCCTTCATCGAGAGGTAAAGTTCCTTGGCCTTTTCGGATTTCATCAGAGCAGCCTCGGCGCGTTGCTGCGCTTCCTCCAGCGACATCATCCTGGTGTCGACTGCGCCGAGGGTTGCGAGCTTGGCCTGATCAATGGCCGTGAGCTTCTCATTGATCATCGGCTTGGTGTCAACCCGGTCAGCACGGGCGACCCAGTCCCGAAGCTCTTGCTTCGGGAGATACTGGTTGTTGTGTGCGATGATCTGCGAAAGCCAGTGGTCAACGCCCTCGGGATGCGAGGGCGAGAGGTTGGCCCATTCACGTCGCCCTGCGGGCGACTCCGTCACGAACTTGCGGAGTTCGACCAAGTCGTCATTGATCAGAGCCTTCATCGCCGTAGGCGAATACTTGATCTGCCTGACGGCACGCTGGTAGTTCGTCCACCAGGACGGATCTCCTGGCCGGATCGGGGCCCAGTTTCCGGTCGAGCGGAGGTTCTTCAGAATGCTGCTGGAAACTGCATCTCCGAGTTCGGAGAGGCTTGCCCCACCCTGCTGCTGCGAGAGAACGTAAGAGAGGAACTCGACCTCGTTCTCATCCTTCGCTGCACGCATGTCAACTTCGACGACATCGCCAGTGGCAGTCTTTACCTTGGCGCTTCTGGGTTCAGACAGAACGCGCTTGTATGCGCCCTGCATGTCGCCAGTACGGAAGAAGTTCTTCCAACTAAGGCTATCCTTACCTTCACGCGAGAGCGTGTAGTACTTCATGGCCTTGGCCGAGGTGGGGATATTCGCCATCCACTGGAGCATCCCGAGATGCGCAATGAGACGGAGTTGCGAGTCCATCTGGACTCGCCCGATGTAGCCAGGGCGCAGCAGGAGTGCCGAGTCTTTCCACATCCGGGTCAGACTCTGCATGCCCGCGACGGCGATGTCCTTGCCCTCGCCGAGCTTGTCAAGCGAATCGGAGTCGAGCCAACGGTCCAGCACTCTGGACCGTGTGCCGGTGCGGTACATCTTCTCGGTGAGATCAGGGTCCATGATCGGAACCTGATCCATGATCTGCGACTGGACCAGCGGGCGAGAGAAGCCATGGAGAATACCGGTTTCGCCATCCATGAACGGGATGGCGTTCTCGACATCGGTCATCGAGTACAGGCGGGTCTTCAGGCGATCCCTGATCGCCGAACGCCGGGCGATGACAGCGTTGAGGATCTTGTTCGCCTTGTCCATGTCGTCGATGCCATAGAACCTGGCGACATCGCTATTCATCTGTCCTTCGATGCGCTGAATGACAGCCTGTCGCTGACCATCATTGGTTGCACCGATGTACTGGGAGAGCATGTCGCGCCGGGTCTCCGGCGCGGTGTACTTCATCCGCGATACCATGTTGCGAACATCCTGAAGCCCGTAGTCGGGCGACTTGATGTTGATGTGACCTGGGAGCCGGTTCCCTGCGAGCGAACTGACAACACGCGTGGCGCGCGTTCCGAGGCCGCCGAAGGACCACTTTTCCGCCGTCTTGGCGGTTACCCAGTCGTCATACAGTCCGCGACTGCGCGCACGCGCAGCAGTCACATCGACTGCTGCCACATCGACCTTGTTCGTGAATCCCGAGTTGGAAAGAACTCCGTCGAGTCTGGAGATCTCGGTCTCGATGGCCGCCCTCCGGGCCTGCCATTCCTTCTCGAACTTCGGGTCATGGTAGAAGTCGAACATCATCTGGCCACCGTCTTCTACGGTGAACAGGTTAAATCCTTCAGTCTGCGGGGGTCGATCTCCCATGAGCTGGAGCTGTTCGTGCAGATCGGAGTGCTTCTCCTGAAGGCGTTCTTTCGCCTTCAGGTCACCGAGGCCGGTACCAATGATGTCGATCTTGGCGTTCTCCCGCTCGACCGGATCAATGATCCGATTGGCATCGGAGAGAAGCGCTGCATAGGCCGATGTGTCTGTCGACGTCTGGCCGCTGAGCTTGGAGTTGAACCAGGGCAGGTTGGCGATCTCGGCGGTGCTGCGACCTTCGGTCATGCTGACGAGGTTCCGGATCTGCCCGGTGGCCCGCGTCTGGGCCTTGGTCAGATCTTCCGGCTCTACGCCCTCTCGGGCGCCGCTGACGACCTTGGATACATCGACTGGCTCAATGGTCGTGAGTGCGGCCCTGCGGGCCTTGATGAGCTTTCCAGCGCCTTCGGTAGGGTCTGCGTACATCGCCACGGCGATGTCGATCGCGCCGGACGAGAGACGTCCGCGCCAGGTCTCCTTGAAGAACTTGCGGCGCTCTTCCACGGAAGCCGCGTCCATCGGATAGACGCGATCCTTATTTAAATCGCCCCAATTGGAGAACTTTCCCACAACTGCCTGGCCAGCCGAGATCCCCTCGGCTGGGGCCTGCGTGTCGGAAGTCTTAACTTCCGACCCGGTCCGCTTCCATGCTTCCTTGAAATCGTCGACCCCGAAGGGCAGCGAGAAGAACGCCTCTACAGGATTGTCAGCAGGATCGGATGTAACGCTTGCCTGCGTCGCGGCCGAGAGGCCGCGATTGCCTGCGGACATCACCCAGTCGACAGGCTTATTGATCTTCTGTTCCAGGGCGCGGCGGGAATCATACTGCTGCCGCGCCGCTGGAGTCAGTTTGTTCGGGTCGACCATATCGGTCGTGCGGGTTGCGAATACCCCGAGTCCGGCGGATACCGCCGGATTGCTGATGAGGAACCGCGAGAAGTCGTTGTTCCAGGCCGACGTCCACACGTCTCCGATGGAACCGATGACCTTGTCCTGGGCTTCCCCAAGTCGATCCCAGAAGCCCATGTGTCTCCTTAAGGCATGTTGGCGATGACTCGTCTCACCCAACGTTTCGTACTTGGCGGCGTGTCATCGCGGTCGGCGATTGAGACTAGAACTGGCAGGTACTGCCGAAGATATTCAGCATCTGCCCGATCTGGGTTTACGGGATTCCCGATCGCTTCCGTCCCTGCGCCCGGTCCGTACTGAGCCCCGTCTGTTACCGGAACGTTTGGCCATTGGCTTTTCTCTCCAAGTCCGGTGAACGAGACTCCTCCGCCTCCACCGCCTTGAGCGGTGGGTGTAGCGGAGCGCATCGGCGCTCCCTGCTGAATCTCACGGAAGGTCTTCTGCTCGCCGTAGGCGGCATCAGACAGAGGCATCTGCATCGGTCCACCGTCCGTCCTACGGGAGTTCTTCCCCGGCCCCGATACGGGGGCCGGGTTTTCGGGTCTGCGATATCCGCCCCGTGGCATTCAGATCACGCCCCCGCCGGGGCGTAGCGGCTGACTCCGGCCTGAAGGTTCGGTGCACCCGAACCAGTGAGGCCAGCGAAAAGCATCTGAAGGTCCGGTCGACCCTGCGACCCTTCAGTCGCCAGCCCGGGCTCAAGCCCGGCGGGAAGTCCTTCGGATGTGAACCCCTCGGCGCCTGTGGCGCCGCCTGCGCCAGTTTCCTGGCCGGGAGGTGCTGCCGCCGTCGGCGGCGGTTCCGGGGGCTTCAGGGCCGCAATGGCGGCCTCCTCGACCGACTTGCCCCTCTGGAGAAGCTCGATGAACTTCGCCTGCTGGATGATCGGAGCTGTGGCATCACCGCCCATGGCGGCGAGTTGCGGAATGGACTGCGACAGCGCCGCGAAAGCTTGGATGATCGCATCGCGGGACTGCTCGATATTGATCTTGCTGACCTCTTCGGCCGGATTGATTCCGACCGGAAGATTCCTGGCCAGGTAGTCCTTGCTGATCACCCCAGCGGCCTGGGCCTGAAGCAGGAAGACCAGCGCGCGGTTGGCGTCGAGGCCAGCCGCGAACCCGTAGGTCACTTCGATGGTGTGATCCTTGGCGATATCCTTCGCCGGGCGGTACTTGACGGCATACGGAACACCGTTGTCCTGGCCTCGGATTTCCTTTTCGACGTTGGGCCAATATGCCTCGTCGGTCTCGAAGCACAGTTCGACTGCGCCCTTGAATCCGTAGGAAAGGGCAGCCTGGGCGCCAGCAATCTGCGAGGAGAAGCTCGCCATGAGCTGCTGGACGCCGCGTCCTGTGATGACGGACGCGTCCACTGCGCCAGAGCGCGCCTCGGGGCTCATTGCCCCGAGTTGCTGCTCGGTCTTCAGTGACTCGACGGCTCCGAATGCCTGCGCAGGCATGTCGAGACGAGCGCGGCCCACGGCGCCCGCGCCCGAGTTCGTGTGGATGACCCCATCAGGCCCAAGAGCAACATCGTCGACGTCCATCGGGACGACGATCGGGGCGCGGACGGACTTGTCGACGCCCTCAATGAGCAGAGATTGCAGTCTATGCCGGGCGAACTGCACCCAGATGACATCGTCATACGCTCCCCGGTGCTCGTCGTCCACGCCTGGACGCTGCACGCACACGTACGGGCATCGCTTGAGGCGATTGGGAATGTCGGCGAGTACTGCGTTTCCCATGTCGGGGAGGTAAACAACGGTTCGAGTGGAAGAGACATACTTGATTACCTCGACCTTCGACGACGCGGCCGGGAGCTTGAATGCCATCGGGTATTCGCGCTTGAGACGCGCGAGTCCAGGGTAATCGGCTTCGAGCTGGAACCAATCCGCGTACCAGACGCGGGTGAACTCTTTCGTCCGACCACGCATGTCGATGACCGGATACGCGCCGATGGCATCCTCGACCTTGATCCAGGGCGAGGATGTGTCGAAGTCGGGCTCTACCGCAAGGACCAGCAGGCCGTAGGTGTTGAACTGGTCCGCACCTCGAAGCATCTGCCATGCGAGATCTGAAGACGCGATGTAGTTGTTGGCGATCTTCGTTCTCTTGTCGGCGAACTTTTTCGCCGTGTCAGACAGCATCGAACTTGCCGAGCAGTTGAATGAGGGAAGCGGGGCGAGGACACTCGCCACATCCCTGGCGGTCGTGTCAATCAGGTTCGCAACGATGGGCCGCTTGAACACATCGGAGAATGCATCCGGCCATACGGCCTCGAAGTTTCCCCTCCGGACCTGCTGAACCTCGAAGTGACGTGCGTCACGCGCCCTGTGGCGCTGCCTGATTGCCTCTACTCGCTGGGGGATGGTGCCGAGATCAACGCTCTGCATCCGCACTCCTAAGATATCGAATGCACCAGCCCCCTGGGGACGACGATGCGCCGATCCCTGTCGACGCGCGACAGGTATGGATTATTGACATGGTGAACACGTCGACGCTGGCCGAATCCGAGGATCTCCCTGGCGCGGAGTTCCGCGAACCACAGAGCCATCGGGCCATCCTGCTTGAGATCCTTGCCGCGACGGTTGGGAACCCATGTTATGAGTTGCTCGATCAGCGCTTTCACGCCCTCGGAGCAATTGGGATCGGGAAGCTCGATCAGGTTCTCGTGGTCGTGTTCACTGCGGCCGGTTCCCTCGTGGATTCTCTTCAGTCCGCCGAACAGCGGCGCAATAGAAGCGACCCCGAAGTCGGGGTCCTGCTTATTGCGGCCGGTGTAATGGGGAGTGATTTTAACCCCTTGCCGTCGGCAAAAATCCTGAATACGCTGGTCATAAATGAGCCAGGCCGCATATGCGTTCTGCTCGATGACCCATTCATTGACGTGGTAAAGTTCAGTCAGCGACTCAATTTGTTCCGCGTACCACGCAGGAGTCGTGTTGTTCCTCGTCCAGCAGTTCAGCACTCTACGCATTTGCGACTGCCGGTCGACCGAGTACAACAGGATAAACGAATCGCCGCTTGATGCCGGGTCGATCGACCCGATGACCCACTGGCCTTCCGGCCCATTCCGGGGATGCCCCCAGGCGCCCGCCTTCAGCGGGCCAGGCTTGCGTCTTCCCATGACGCAACCCTGAACTACGATCGGATGGAAGATGGCGTCATCGGCAACAGGCGTCTGCATGTAGATCAGCGCCCATGTGTTCGGGCGAACGGACGCCCGGACTTCCGCCAGTGCCTTTCCATCCCAGGCCCGGTAGAGGCCATTCTCGTCGGCCGGGTCAGCGTCCTCCTCGTCGAGAGGAGAATTACTCTTCGGCCAGAGCGTCAGCCACTTGTCGGGATCTTCGTCGTACCGGAACACGGCCGGTTGGCCGAGGTAGGTCCACGGACTTCTGCCCGACAGGTAGTTGTCTCCGTTGCGAAGCTCGGAGTAAAGGTCGATCGGGGCGACCCTCGTCCCGACGACGAGGATCTTGCCGTCCTTGGCCCGAGATGCAACTTCCTGGTTCAGCCAGTCCATCTGCTTCGAGAAGTCGTGCGCATTGTCCATCGTGATGCAGTCATCCATCATGATGAGGTCGGTGCGCCGACCGTAAATGTGACCACGGATTCCGAGAGCCTGGACGGTGGGGTCCGATTCGGACCCATCGCGGCCAGCGATATAGATCTTACTGGCCGTCCAGACGTCGCCCTTGAAACCATCTCCAGATGGCGCGTATGCCATCTGGAGATCAATGTACTGCGGGTCAGTCAGAAGCTTTTTGATCGAGTAGAGGAACTGCTTGGCCAACTCCTGGGTCTTGGAGACCAGGAGAATGCGGATCTGCGGGTTCATGCAGATCCTGTAGGTCAGATACTCGACGGAGAGCGTTGCGGACTTGGCGTGGAAAGGAGGAGTGTTGATCAGGATGCGGTTCGGGCGACCCTTTTCGTACTTGATCGCATCGTTGAATACTTCCGGTTCACGTCCTTCAAGGACGTCGATCCACATCTGCTGATGTGGGTACGTATCGCGGTTGAGGTATCGCTTGCGCCACTCGATGAACGACAGCGACGAGACGCTGGCATCCTGCCCGAGTTCGGTCGCTTTCCTTCGGCGTGCACGGACGACATCAATGGCCTTGGCGAACTCCGGATCGAATGCACGCCAGTTCTCATAGGTCTTCTGGGTCCGCTCGACGACCCTCATCGCCTCGACGATCGAGGCTCCCTGGGCGATCAGCTCGATCGCTCGCGCCTTGGCGTCGGCGATCGGCATCATCCCCTTGCGCGGGGGCATTGACACCTCCGTGAGGGGCTGGCTACGGTCTGTGTGTGACGTACGAGGGACACAGGTTGGCCTGGGTACAGGCCGGAGCGAAGATGGACGCACCGGATCTCTGCCGGGCTGGCTGCACATGCGGGCGGGTCTTCGGCCCGGGCAAGCCGTCAGATGTGCGTGGGCGGCACTCCTGCCACGCGAAATCCATGAGGGAGAACAGGGATGCACTGGCTAGGGATGCTGCGCTGGAGGCGCAGGGCACGGCACAGGCGCCTCCAGGAGAGGCGCCAAGCCTCGATTGGTAATGTCGTGGCGCACTTCACCATGATCGAGGCGATGCGAGCCCTACAGGGCACGCAGGGTCCGAGGAGCCGGAGGAACTGGCCGTGAGCCAACCTGAAGAACAAGAACCGAAGTACGTCATCATGGACGATGACGGCATCGTCAGAGCGCTCGTCGGGTCCGTCGACAACGACGTCTTCAACGCGGCGGTCAAGGCCGCGCGGAGCACACACAGGCACGCGTGGATCTGCACGATCCTTGGATTCGGCGGGTTCATCATCCCGCCGCTCGTCTACTTCATGGCACTCGGAGTGACCCTCGGCCGCAGCACCTACGTGCTGACCGGCCGGAAGTCCAGTGTCGCCTGGAACCTGTCCTTCGTGTGCATGTCACTGATGTTTCTGGAGTGGGGATACCTCGTCAGCCAAGGGATCATCCCCGAGATCCTGGAGAGGCTGAAGTTCTGATGGAGAACCCAGAAGAGACGCCCGAGTCGACTGCGGTCGACGAGGAGGAGAACGACGTCGTTGAACACTCCGTCGGGTCGCTCGTCCTGAACATCGAGGGCGCCCCCCGTGAGGGCGCATTCGTCGCAGACGCCTCGGTGGTCCTCGGCGTCCTGGGGCTCATCGGAGCCTTCTGGTTTCCGTTGATCCCGGCCGCTGTCTTCGCCATCGCTTATGGCCTTGCGGCCGTGAAGATCGACCACCGGAACACCCACGTCGGCATCCGTGCCGGATTCATCGCCATGGCGATCTTCATCAACGTGGTGTTCGCGGTCAGGTTCCCTGACTTCGCAAGGGGGATGTACAGCAACCTCTGATAGGGGGGCGACCCACGGAGCCCCCGCCAAGATTCCTCGGCGACGCTCCACTCCCCGGCCGTCGCCGAGGGCAGACCAGTCAGCCGTCCCAATGGGCGGCTGACTTCATTTCCAGAAGCAATTCAAGGTCAATGCACCGGTGACCTCCGGCGGGTCACCGGTGCCAACACTCCGCAATAGCAGCGCCCTTAAGGGCGCTGCTCTAGAACAGGTTCACTCCCTTAAGAGTGAACCTGTAACTAACTGCCTTTAACTGCAACTCGGAATCCCCTTAAAGGGATTCCGTACATCGCTCACGAAGTTCGCTCGCCTCCGCCCTTAAGGCGGAGTCTCGCTCACTTCGTTCGCTCTATAATAGAGAGGGGTCCTCGCAGGCCACCGCTCGGACCACTTTTTTGATGTGACGTTCGTCACATCGTCGATGATATGCCTCTCACCTGCGGAAACGCAGGTGAGAACTTGGCCACACGGCCCCGGTAAGGCCGTGTGGCGGTGCGCACGGCCTCTTGGGTAGGCCGTGCACTGTGTTGCCGCCGCCGCTGCCGCCGACCGGGAAAAAATCAGACGGGGGATAGTAGGCGGCAGGGGCATAGGCGATATTTAGCATGATGGGGTCATAGATCATGCCATGATATGACATGGCATGATAAGCCAATGATGTAATGTATGTGTTGTATGTCCCAATTGTCCAGCATGCAAGGCTGGACAATGCAGATAATTGACTCATGTTATGTCATATATAGTGATGACATGACATATACGGCACGATTGCACTACTGCCCTGAGATGCACACGCGTCACACACGCGCGTGTGCACGCGTATGCGCACACACGTGCGCATGTGGCAACTAACCTACGCATACGTAGGTTAGGTAAGCCTAAGTTACTGATAAGTAACCTACCGACCGGTAGGTTTATGTCGTAAACTATCCCCCTCCCGCATACTTATGCAGCATGCCGCATATATGCTGCATAAAGCCGCTGGCGGCCATGATCCCCACACGGACGCCCGGCATACGGGCGTCCGGAAGGGGCACGCGCACGCCGCGTGCCAGCAAGTCGGCGGGACGTTGGTCCCGCCGGGTATGTCCGGATGGTCAGGAATGACCATCCATTGACATCCATCTATATCAGCAGGTCAGAAGCTTTTTTCAAGAAAGTTCCATGATCGCCTTGACAGGCTCTCAGGTCTGGGGCAGTGTCATCCCTGTCACCGCAACGCAACGCAGCGATGACAAGGTCTCCCGGACACACCGGAAGCCCCAAGGGTCGGTGACAGCGAGCCTTGAAAACGATCATTTACAAGACAACAGTGGCGGACAGTAGGGATGACAGCGGTCACTACTCGCGCCTAGAGACATCCCCCGGAAACGGCGGATGCGCTCACGCGCTACAGGGTGATCGGCTGAAACAGACGGGAACGGCCCGCCGTGAGCGATCATGCACAGGGATTGCGACGATAAGCGGTAGGCATGCCCGGTAGACGCGTTATGCGCGTCAAGCCTCCCGATGGGTCCGGAGTGCCATCATGCGTATGCCGCATGATGGGCACAGTGCTTATCCATTCCTCTCAGAACGCCTTTACGGGCGTTCTCATGGTGGTCGACCGGGCGACCGGTCGTCCGCCATGGGAACACTAGGAAGGATCACTGAGATGACGATGATGGTTGACGTGCGTGGGTATTGGAATCGCCAGATTGACATCTCGCAGACAGAGATGCAACGCCAGGCGGACGGACAGGCCAACGGCGTGATGATGATGAGCAATGAGTGCGCAGTGGCGATTGCCACCCAATGGCAGTCGCCTGGAACGATCGGCAACGTGCTGGCGCGGTTCGCCAGCACGCACGCAGCACCGGTCAGCGACTTGTGTCATGACATCGACGCGACGTTGCACGACCTGGAAATGTCATACCCCAGTCGCTACCTTGAGGAATATGAGAGCTACACAAGGCAGCTCAAGGCGCTCAAGGCGTGGGCGCGATGGTTCGTGTCCGGCGAATGACGAAAGGCCGTCAGCATGGCACGCACGCCCTTACAGGGGCATGCGTGCCATGTGGTCTGCCTACTCGGCAGCTAGAGAGAGGATCGGGATATGACGCACTACCACACGATCATGCATCAAGAGGGTTGCGGTTTCGACGCGCCGGACGTCGACACCCACGAAACGTGGGAGTGGACGAAACGTCACATCGGCAATCAGATCGAAAGATCATGGGACGCGGAAGTCGAGGGTGTTGCTCATGACGCCAATCGACGCGTGGCGCGCGCACAGATCGACGATCGCTACCTTGAGCCCCACACGTCCGTGTCTTTCATGCCGGAACCGTCCGGCCTTGGCCCGTACTACGGGACGTCGGTCGTCGTTCCGAACCCGCACCGCATCGGCGGTGCGGGTGATGTCTACCTCGCATGGACGTGCGAGGACAGTGACTGCGAGCACCTGGCTGCCCTTCAGGCAGCCGCAGACTGACGTTGTACGGGTGCACGGTGATCCGTGCATCCGATAGAGCGTCAGCTCTAAAGGATGAGAGGATATGCACATGCCGTATTTCGTCACAATCAATCAGTATGGCATGCCCGGATCGCACGGCACTCCGGAGGAGATCGGAACTCGGTTCGATTCCCTGGAAAAGATCCAAGCGTGGTGCCGTGCGATCATTCAGAACGACGATCCCACGTGGCCGTGTCCACAATCCGGGAGCTACGTCGAGGAGAAATACGCCGGTAGCGTCTTCCGCGTGTGGCAACCGGGCATGTGGTTCGACGTGTACCCGATCGTCGTCATTGACGGCGAGGAGACTACGGATGAACCGCGCTGCCGCTACTCGGACGGCCCACGAAACGGGCTTGCCCGTGAGTACTTCTGATGGGTGAGTCTCAAGCCCCTACGGGGGCTTGGGGCTGAAACATCAGCCGGAGAGGGTGAGCATATGATGACTGCCAGCATTAAGGGGTTCCAGAGGTACCACGGAGAGTGGGGACCGATGGAACTGCCAGAAGCGCGCCGTCTCGGATGGATCATGGCTAATGGCATCCTCGACAGCGACGGAGTCAAGGGAAAGATCCATCCCGAAGTGATCTTCGTCCTGGCGAAACACTACGCCCGTGCGATGCACGGAGAGGTGGAACGTCTCGCCAATGACCTTGAATGCGATCCGCGTCTACTGGTCGAACAGGTCGAGGCCGACCGTCAGATCATGTTCCACGCCGGAGTGCGCAGTAGCACGAACAATCCGTACTACCGAGATCGTATTCTCGATTACGACATCCTGACGACGTGGGCCATTCAATGCATGAGGATCGATGGCTGAATCCTCGGCCGCCATGAGCGGCCGTTGGTTGAACCAGCGGATTGATTACCTAGGAGGATAAGATGCCAGTAAGCGAGAAAAAGGCGAAGGGCGTTCTTGAGACGTTCGCCGAAGTTCTCGGGGCTCCCCACTACGGCGGGAACGGCGAGAAATGCCCTACCGGGCGGGACGCGTTCTGGTCCGGCCTCGGGCCGGATCTGATCGAATACGATGTGGACCGTGACGGCAACACCGTGTATGCCGTCGTCTTCGAGTCGGCCTGTTCGGAAGGCTGGACACAGCAAGGCGTCATCGACGTGCAAGCGCTCCATCCTGACGTATTTCTCGAACCAGCAGACGGCTGCACCGTCTGCATCTACCCTGCCTGACGTTGAATACCGTGGCCCCCTTGGGGCCACGCAGTTGAGCGTCAATGCTCGGAAAAGAGGAAAGCACAATGAGCGTCGCGGATACCATCGTCACGATGTACGCCCTTCGGAGCCAGATTCAGGAGATCAATGCTGCTCTGCCCGAAACGGCCGAACCGTTGGACTTCTGGACCAACACCTACTGCCCCAATCCTGCCGACCGCAACGATCTGCGTTGCGGGATGGACAAGGGGCGTACGTTCACCGGGCCGCATGCCCGGAAGCTTGCCAGGGACGCCATGAGGACGGAGCTGGTTGTACGGGACTTCGACCCGTGCGCATGAGAATGAGGCCGCTCACGCACGCATCTCGCATGCGTGCGTTATGAGGTTTCAGATCTCACAATGGGAGGAAAAGCACATGAACATCATCATTTCCTGCGATTCATTCGAGGACCTCGAAGATGGTATTGCCCACAGTGGGCATTACTTCGAGTTCGAGGACTGCGATGAGTTCACAGAGATGCGATGCCCCGACTGCGGTGAGAATATCGTCGATGAACACGAGAACCACAAGGTGGTCATGGTCTCGGGTTTGGCTTACCTGACCGACAGCCTTGACCTGAACGTCCTTGCTGCCGCAGTCGCGATCGACGACCACGCCATGCAGCTGGACGACGTTCACGGGCGTGACGCCGTGAGGGCATGGAAAGAGGATGGTCATCCCGTCGATCATGACTCACACACCTGGATTCAGGACTTCGACGAGAACTTCCTCGGAGTGTGGAGATCCGTGGCTGACTACGCCAAGAGCTACGCCGAAGACGTCTGCTCGGAGCAATTCAAGGACGTCCCGAAGTGGGTCGTCATCGACTGGGACAAGACGGGTGCGGAGTTGATCCAAGGAATGTGGGCCGAACGGACGGTCGACGGCAGATACGTCATGATTTTCGGAGAATGAGAGCGAGATCACTCGCGTGCGCGTCACGTACGTGCACGCTGTGAGATTCCGAATCTCAAGATCAGGAGGGATAAGTAATGGTCGGAACGACGTACGAGAATCGCCGTCCGGCGTACCTCGTCGTGATGGATTACATCGGAGAGATTGCTACCGGATCAGCCCAGGGCACGCCGTGCCAATGGGAAATCAAGTGGTACATCGACACGCCGTACGCCATCAAGGCGATCGAGTGGGCGAAAGCGAGTGCGACGTTCATCAACCCACTCACGAACGTCGCTGTTATCGGTGGGCCGGTTCCCAATGGAGTGAAAGGGACCGAGTTGCTCTCATGCTGCAGGAGGGAGCTGGTCCAACATCGTCAGGTGTTCATTCGTCGGCAACTCGCCGACACCGGGCGGGTAATGTGGGTGAAGGTCAATGGCTACGGGATTCCCGAAGGCCACGACCGGAACCGCTGGTTTCTGCCGCAGGTCAACCAGGAGGGATGAGAAATGGGTCACTCGGATGCATGCACGGGGTCGTGCGTCCTGTGAGACCTGACGTCTCATTGAGAGGAGAAGCACGATGCGTTTCCGTACAATCGCCGTGGTCCTCGGCCTGATGGCCGCACTGGCGGCCTGTGATTCCGTCACGGCCGGAGAAACCACGTCGGACCTGAAGGGATCGAACGCGGCCACGACCGCCGCACCTGTCAAGGCTGGCAGGGTCGGGAAGGCGCGGACGACTTCGGTCGCCCGGCAAGACGGAACGATCCCATTTGGGAAGATGTGGCGGTACGAGGACGGCGTGGGCGTCTCTGTCGGTCAGCCCAAGAGGGCGGACTGCCCGTCGTGGGCAGAGGATGAGATCAAGGGCCGAACGTGCGTGCGGTTCAAGATCAAGATCCTCAACGGAACTTCCGTGATCTTCGACCCCGGAATGGCTCTCGTCACCGCCCAGAGCGGTGACACGGAAGCCGAGTCCTTCGGACTCGACAGTCCGACGACAAAGGTCCTCCCCGGTCGTCAGACCACATGGAAGGAAGTTTTCGCGGTCGACGTTGCGGGTGACCTTGTTGTCGAAGTGACCCCCGGAGCCGGAACGTACTCCGGAAAGCTCTGGAGATAACTCGCTGACCGTTCCAGCGGGGCAACCGTCGCCTACGGGCGACGGCGGCCCTGTGGGGATTATCAGTTGGAAGGAGCGAACATGAAAAAGTATGACCTGTCAGAGGACGCGGCGAAGCTATTGGAAAAAGGATGGTCGAGGGACAGAATCCTCGCATTGAGTTCTTCGCTCGTGAACAATCGCCAGCTCTGGGTCGGTGATGCAAACGCCATGAATACGCTCAGAGTCGAAGCCATTCGTTCTGAAGCGCGCCTCTACTGCTATTTCTGCGGACTCGACCTGCTGCGCAATGGCCACTGTGGCGCAGGTTGCTGCTAGGACCACCCGTCGCCACCAGGGCGACGGGTAGATGAGAGGAGACCGACATGCAGACAGAGAGCCCGGCTCTGTCCACCCTCGCCGACGGCGAAATTGCCACCCTGGTAGCCCCTGGAGGGCATCTGGAGGTGGTGTTGTGGGATGCAGCGACTGGCAGGCCGCTCGTCGCGCTGCACTCGCCAGAGTGCCTCTGCGAAGCCTGACGGCCCGAGGGGTTTCCTTGCACACGGAGCGACTGTATGGTTGCTCCGTGTGTTCGGATGTCCAACGGGAGGACGAGAGGAAACATGATCGCATACCGCATGCGGACTGGGAAGATGCTGCGTACCGGCGAAATGCTGGACGCGATGCTGATCTTTCAGGGCTGTGCGTCACCGCCCAACACGGTCAACCGTGACGGAGAGATCAAGGTAAGCACGGGCATTAGCCCCGTGATCACAGTTGTTCCCGCTCATCGGTACGGAGTCCTCGTGCACGACTGCGAGGGAGGAGAGGACGATGTGCAGTAAATGTAAGGAGATAGAGCCTTTCTTGCGTCTCCTACGCGCGTCCTTCGACGCGTGGCATTTCGTCAAGGGCGGCCCCGGGATACTCGGGGACTCAACGACTTCTGCCCAGGAGTGCATCATACAGATCGACCATGATGACACTGACTGCGTTCTTTTCACAATCAGGGTCATGGCCGGAGAGACCAACATGCAGATTGGCTCCATTCCGGAGCGCGAATTGACCTCGGTGTTCTCTCAAGCAATCGTGACTGTCGCCTCGCTTCCGTCATTCGGGGATTCTCATGGCCATTAGCGAAGATCCGAAGTACCAGGCGAAACTGAAGGCGATCAAGTTGAGCCGTATCGCCGACGAGTTCCTCGACCCTGCCATTCATTATGACAGCAAGGAAGCCATCATACAGGCGGTGGAGGCAGCTACGGTATTCTGGGAGCACTGTAAGGAGAATGGCCTCTGCCCGGACCGAAATCGCCATTGCTCGTGCGGGAGGGATGTCTGGTGATCGCATCAGCGTCCCATCTATCCGTGGACAACGCCGCCGGTGGTACCGGCGGCGCCGGGGCATGCATCATCTTCATCATCGTCGTCATGCTGCTTTCTGGAGGAAGCAAGGTCCCCACGGTCCTGCTTTTCGAGGACTGCGAGCAATACATCACATTCAGCTTCGACCAGGGCATGATCGACAAGATCGCCTCCCGTCTGAAGGACGGGAAGTATGCATTCGCCGATCCGCTACGCCTTCCGGCGTATCGGGCACGCATGATGCGGATCGCAGGCATCGGCAATGATGCCAATCAGGTGTCATACATCATCGGCGTCGCAGAATCGCTGCGACATGTCGACGGCCAAGAACTGTACGCCGAGATCATTCCGATGACCGAGTCGGCGTACGGCGAGCTGCTGGAAAGGGTGCAGATGTGAAAGGCGGATACTCGAAGGATTGGCGTGGATCTGACGGCCGAAGGGCGTCCAGGCCGAGAATTAAGGTCGACGTCAGTGTCGTGGACACATACGATCCCACTCCTCTTGCGTTTGCCATCGGAACACATCTGCTTCGGCCGATGACGGGCGAAGAGCTGGACGAGGCGATTCTGGAAACCGCCGAGTCGAGCGATGATCTCTACGCTCATCTGCTCATCCGAGGAGGATTCATCGGGCAGATCTGCGGTATCTGTGTGCACCCCTGCCTGAATCCCGAGCACGCGGATGAATGGGCTGACGGGAAGGTGCTGCTCGACAGCTCATCCCTTCTCTTGCTGTACGTTCGCCTCAATCGCGGGCCTTCCGGAAAAGATCCCATCAGTCCCGAAGCCGAGGCCGCTCTGCACAAGATTGCCAGCGGCATGTACCAAACAGACATGCGAGTCAATCTGATGGTCAGGATATTCGAGAATCGCCCAGAGGGCCCGCCAACGCGGGAGGAACTGGTACGGCGCTGGAAGGAGTCAACCAATGGTTATCCACGCAAGGCTTGACACGCAGGGGCGCACCACGGTGTGTGCCCCTGCTCATCCGAAGTGGAAGGCTCGTATGCGCGGCCTTCCGATCGGATCGGCGCAATGGCTATCCGCAGAGCAGTCTTGGCGGGTCACCGGATATTCCCTACAGGAGGTCATCAACTGGATCAAGGAGGACCTTGATCCAGAGTTCGACTTCATCGCAGCCCTGGATGCCAGGGCTGCCGAGCTTCGCATCCTGGCGCGGATCCTGGAGGCCGAAGCCGACATGTTCCGAAGGATCGAAGTTGACGCACCGTAGCTACTCGGCTACGGTGTCCATCCTGCCCGCCCCTCGATCGGGGCCACACCCACTGATGGGGCGGGCAGGATCTCGGAGGACCTGCGGTCCGCGCACGCTGCCACGTGCGCGATCCGGAGGCACTCGGGGTGCCTCCCTTACTCGGGAGGATTAAGAATGTCGACCCAGACCGAAGCGCGACCGGTCAGAGGTTCCATGCAAGGTTCCACGCAGATCATGCACGGCACGGTTATCATCCCCGTTCGGAAGAACGGGACGAAAGGCCCGGCGTGCGTGGTGCACGCACTGTCAGCCGGAGGAACGTATACCGGCCCCGGTGGGCTGGACCGATACATCAGAGACGTCAAGGACGGCCACCCGATGTTCGGGCTGGCCGTTGCGACTGCGGCAGAGGCAAGCTCGGCCCACAACTGGGGCGAGCGGTTCGACGTCAGCGTCGGCTCGACGCTGCGCACCACTGGGTGTGCGTGGGAGACGGGACGTCCGTACATCCTGCGGGAGCTGTCGCACGAGATCTTCATCATTGAGGAGGTCCGCCCGTGACCTCCGCGACGCTTGGGCGTCCAGAGCACACCGACTGGAGGAGTGCGCCCGTCCTCTTGACGGTCGATCCATCCTCGGAGGACGACCTGCCGGTCGACCAGGCCGTCACGGCCCTACGTGAGGTCGCAGGCGTCCTCAAGCAGATATCTCGACGCCCCCGGCGTCACTGGCTGGTCGACGTCTGGTGGGCGATCCTGAAGAACCCTCTGGAGGCTCTGGTCTGGCTCCTCGCCCTGGTGCTCCTCGGCTGGCTTATGGCCAGCTTCTGGTGGCAGGTCTCCGTTGGTGGGCGCCCCGGCGCCACGCTTACGATCCTCGGCGGATCGCAGTCGGCGACCCGTTACGCAGACCCAGGGTACGAGCTTCCGTCCTGGGCGCTGCGCATGGAGGAGATCTTCTGGTTCGGCGCACCGGTCCCACAGACTGACGAGTAACATGTAAGTGCTTCTCACCCAGCATGCCCCGGCCCCTCACACTGTGACCCCCATCACAGTGACAGAGGGTGTCCGGGGCGTTACTGTTTTTGCGTATGGACGACGCGCGGATCGAACGCCTGATCGGTGTGACCACCGATCAGATCAGAAGCCTCTCCGTTCAGGAGCTAGCGAATCTCATGATCATCCGTTCCTGTCTCGTGTATCACGGAGTGGGATTAGAGCTGGCCGCCGGTACGACCGGAGGACTAGCACGTGCGATGATCAGAGCACACCGGTTGCAAGAGCAACCGGAAGGACATCACCATACCGCCCGCTGTGAAGCAGGGTGGTTCTGAATGCGAAAGGAGAGAAGGAAGGCTGACCGAGAAGGAAGATTCATTATATGCATTGTTGTCATTTACTTCCTAGTAATAGGCACAATGAATTACATCTTCGAGGTCACGAAGCCGACTGACACATATGGATATTACGAAAGCGGGGGCAGTTCCGGTAGGTAAAACCGGAATTGTCAAGATGGATCTTCCGTCAGGCGCAACCGCATGCCTCTCGGATTTACGCCACACTTATTCCAGAGAGGTGGAGACAAGTATCCCATCGGAAGGGAGGTTGCATGTATCGAAAAGGTGCATTAACTGCGGCGCGGTAGCGACCATTGTTTACTCTCTCACATATGGCCCTCGTGGGCCACAGTTAGACCGGCTTTATCGCAGCTATGATTACACCGACTGCGAGAAGTACGTTGGCGGAAGAATGGCAGCGCGTGATGACGCACTGGACGAGGAAATGCGAGTTCTGCTCAAACGAATTACATAGGAATGGAGATTCCGTGGCGCCCGGGGATTCACACAATGTCAGCGCAATAGCAAGAGAATGCCATCTTCAGATGTCAGGGGAGCTTTCCGTAGGCTGGATGTACGATGCGTGGCTCATCTCACGTGGTATTTATCCTTCTACGATCACGCAGCGTGTGATTCTGGCCCTCGGGCACAACTGCGAACCGACTAAGAACGCACTTGGGTACCGCGACTGCCAGGTGCGCGTAGGCGACCACATTCCAATCCCTCCGGGTGAAGTGCCAGCAGCAATGGAATTGTTCTGCTCCCAGTTGACTGAATTGACACCCGGAGAGGCATTCTTCTGGTTCGAGACAATCCATCCCTTCAGGGATGGAAATGGCAGGACTGGATATCTGCTATTCAATGTGTTGAATGGAACGAGCGATCGGCTCGTTCCCCCTCCGAATTATTGGCGCGATCCATATAGGGCGCCAATGAATGCAACAGAAAAGAAAGACAGTCTGCGCTTCTCACAGAAGTACCGAAGCTAAAATGCCTCGGCGGAATATCGAGACCCAGGCTCTGTTGAATGCCTGGCTGGAATATGCCCGCCTAAACGCCGTCGCGGCGCAGGCGTACGACGAAGATAAAGAAACAATAGATAAGCGCTACGGCGCTAAGCCAACCATAAAGGAGCTAAAACGCCGTGCGCGCGAAGAACTCCGAGATAGACGCAATTGTCCGGGTATTGGAGCTACCCCACGAGTCCCCGGAAGAGAAGGCCAGGGCGATTATGGACGCCGCCCTGCGTGAACTCTTGGAGAGAGATTCACTGCACGTGGTCCTGTATCCGAACCCTGAACTCGGTATGATATTCGGGTCTGGCCCCTATTCGACCCGGGGCGACGCACAGCGCGCGGCCAGGAAGCATGGGTTCGCCCATATGATGGAGCCGAAGATCATTCGGCTATTCCCGGATCGCGTTGTAACAGAAGTCCCGGATCAGACGCACTGCGAAAAATGCGGCCATGGATCTTTCGTCCATGGGTCCTTCGTGAAAAAGAAAGGGTGTGGCGTTCGTGGTTGCCAATGCCGTATCACCGACATCCCGGGTTACCGTGCGCGTGCCCGACGATGATCCAGGCCAGGGAGGAAACAAGAACTGCCGCCTCTGCGGCAGGCCGTTGGCGATGATCCAGCAAGAATCAGGTGTCCACGCCTACTGCGAGGAGAAGAAAGAATGCAAGATTGCGTGATCTGCGGATCACCGGGGACGATCCCCTGGGTACATGACGGGTGCACCCAGGCCCGGTGCGACAGGTGCACCGGGGGAGACCTGGTTCCGCTGTCCTCGGTCGCGGCAGCGATCGTGGACGTCTACCAGTGCATCGCATGGCGTCAACTGCCTGCCAGCGTCCGCGACTGGGCACTGGACTCCGCAGAGGCGGCAGGAAAGACTCCGCTCGACGTGGACCTGGCCGTCGCGGAGTACATCGACGCGATGGAGAAGCTGGGAGAGTTCGCATCCCCGATGGAGGATGCGCTAGGGTTGCCGACCTGGCCTCCAGAGCCAGATCGGTGAGGTTGACAGGCGGACGCCGCGCTCTCACACAGTCACGGCGTCTGGTGCAGCCCCCTACGTGGCCCGTAGGGGGCTGTGCTATTTTGCCGTCATGGCGACGACGGTGCGGCCCTGCCTCGACACTACGGGCGAGGAGATCACGATCATCACGGCCCTGTCCGTGGGCAGGGTGATGATGCACTGCCCTGCGGGGGCAGAGCTGGCCGTCTTCCAGGACGGCCGCTTGATCCGGGCGGGACACCCGAAGTCATGCAAGTGCATGACCTCTCCCGGCCCCACCGAGGGATCTCCTGCTCCGCGCCGTAAGGGCGCGGATGGCACGATGTCAGCTCCTCCGGGGTTCCGGGACAAGGTCGCGGCGGTGTCCACAGTCATCTCCCCTACTCTCGCGCGGGACGAGCACGCTTGCCCGCCCGCGCCTGCCAACCAGGAAGACCCCGCCCCGCGTGAGCTGCCCGAGATCTCAGAGCGCAGGCGCCTTGGACTGATGCTCAAGGCGGTCGAGGGGATCGGCGATCACATCCTGATCGCCCAGCTCAAGGCGCAACTCGCCGCACTGGACCCCGAGGAGGGTCCGGTGGAGGATGCCCCGCAGGAGCCTCTGTGTGCCCCTGTGGAGGACGAGCAGCCCGAGGTGGACCAACCACCCCAGGTGGGGGACAAGTGGCCGCAGGCGGCCACACAGCGCCTTACAGAGGCACATCCGCCTGCGAGGCGGAAGCGTCGCAGTCCGATCCGCAGTCTCGCCACGGTCGCAGCCGTGGCGATGGTAGCTGCGAGCATGGTGCAAGTGTTGGTCACCAGTGGTAGTGTGACCAACACGAGTTGAGCACCCCTCAACGCCCGTCGGCGCGGTCAGTTGCCGATGGGGTACGAGGGCGGAGACAGGCCCCCAAGCCGCCCTCGTCACGCCGCCCGTGCACGGCGGATTGGCCGTACCGAGTTTCCCCCGTACCTCGGTGCAGCCAACTGGGCATCATGCCCAGAGTGCGCACGGCCCCATCCTTTCCCTCCGGTTCGGATGGGGCCGTCTCCATGCACCGGCGTCGCGCCCGCCGGTAGAGCGCTCGGGCGCTCCGTGGCCCAGGCATCTTTAGGTGGGGATGCCTGGGCTATGTGCTACACTTCGGCCCAAGACGAGGCACTGGCCGTGAATCGTCTGCCCCCGCGATACCGGGCAACGCGCGGGGGCACTTCTCGTTTGGAGGAGATATGAGCGCAGTACCGCTGCCCTGATATACAACAGACCGACCGGCCTCGGTTGAGGCCGGTCGGTCCGGGGGGTGGAGAGGTCAGCTTACCAGTTGGGCCTCTCCGCTCCAAGCGGAGTGAACACCAGGGCGCCTCCGTAGGGCGCCCTCATGGCACTCGCAGTCATACGGGCAGCCGTGGGGACGTTCGCCTCCCAGGGCGTCACACAGGACCTTGAGGGCGATGTTCACCCGGCGACTGATGGTCCTGTCGGTCACGCCGTACTTGTCGGCCAGCTCGACCAGGGTGAGCCGGGAGAAGACCCTCTCGATCAGCAGTACCTGCTGATCAGCAGTGAGTGGTGCGGTATCCCAGGCATGCTGCACGTCCAGATATGCAGCATGCCATTTCCCGCCCTCCGCAGGATCGGAGGGCGTGTGGACCTCGGAGTCCCCCGCCGCTGGCGGCGTGTCGTCCCCGGCCAGAACATGCGGCAGCATGTTCATGATCAAGTTCCGCCCGTAGAACTCTTCATCCTCGGGTGCATACCCGAGGCCGTGAGCGCGAGACGCTCGCGCTACCTTGTCGAGCTTCGCCCGAATGTCCCGGCGGAGTCTGTAGGCAGCCTTGCGCTCATCCTCCTCGGGGACCGAGGAGTACTCCTCCATTGCCTTCGGGTGCTCCAGGGTCCAGAGCCATGCCTCCTGGGTGAGATCCTCGACCTCCACGAAGTGCGAATACTTTCGCTTCACTTCGGAGACGACGATCCTCACTTCATCTTCGACACAGATCATTGCCGCCTCCTAACGGTGCAGAGTCGAGACATACGGAAGGACCTTGTGATACAGGTCCCTCAACACCAGGACGTCATGCTCGCAATGCTCGACCACCTGATCCATCGACGGTCCATCGAAGCTGGCAGCGCGCTGCCAGGTCTCCCAGGAGATCGGCGTCTTCGCCGTGGGGAACCCGAAGAACTTCTGTGCATTCTCCAGCTTCGCACTGCCGATCCTCATCGACGCACTGTTCAGATACCACCGGGTATCCAGCATGAAGTGAGTCTTCAGGGGCCGCTCTCCCGCCTTCGCCAGGCGGGCATTCAGGAATGGAATGTCGAACAGTCGCCCATTGTGGGCGACGATCAGGTCGAAATCCTCAAGGCAGTCGCGGATCTCGATGCACAGCTTCGAGTCGTCGATCGGATCATTGAGCCGATATGTCGGGGAGTCTCCCCGGAATGTCCAGGTGTCACCCTCAAGGGTGACGAATGAGCAGCAGAGGATTCTGCCCATCAGCGCCTTGAGGTCGGTAGTCTCAAGATCCCACATGACAATCTTCACAGATCCTCCTCGTCAATCCACTCGACCACGGTCGCACCATTGTGACCGTGAATCCTGATCATTGCATTCAGAGAATCCCAGATTGCGACACTGCCGCCCTCGGCGGCGATAGGGACGAACTCCAGGGCCACCTTGCCTGTCGGGAACTCGACTCCTCTTGCCACAATTCCGAGTCCGGATACGCCGGACTCGTCGATGAACCTGTGCAGCCGGAACCTCCTCACTCTCGGTCCAGAACGACAATCGCAGGATCGACCTCGGTCTTCGCCGACTCCAGCATTCCCACGGCTTCCCATACCGTGGTGTCCTCGGGAGTGACGATCCGCAGATTCCTTGTGCCGTTCGTCGCCATGACATCGGCGACGACGACCCAGCGGACGAGAACCCCGCCGAACATGTCGTCTTCGTCGCGTTTCTGGACAGCTTCGGAGATCGCCCGGTCGAGAATCTCGACCATCTTCACGGCATCGCCTGGCTCCGATTCCTCCATGATCATGATGCTCCTATCTGTTCATCAGTTCGAGGATTCCCTCTGTCCCTCTTTCGAGGAACAGCTCATTCACATCCCTATCCCTTGGGAGTTGTACTGCTACCGCCGTTTCCAGAGTTTCCGTTATTTTTCTTGCGAAGCTTGTCCCGGCCTTGTCCCCATCCCCCCAGACCCAGACGGTTACGAAACCGCCGAACATTCGGGGATGATGTTTCTTCCAGTTGCCAGCTCCGCATACCCCGACTGCGGGCAAGCCGAGCTGCGAAAGAATTACCGCGTCCAGCTCGCCCTCCGTTACGCATATCTCATCTCCGGCCTCCTGAATTGCTCGGATATTGAATAGCCTTGTCTGGTCTCCGGACTGCCCGAGATACTTCGGGCAGTTCGCTTCCTTGCAATCGTGCTTCTCCATGCAGCGGAATCGCAGTGAGTACGGTCCCCTGGGTCCGAGGGCCGGAATTGCCAACCGGCCCTCGAACTGCTCATGTCCCGAAAGAGGCTCGGCGACGAGCCCGAGGCGAAACTTTCTTGCGGTATCGAGGCTGATACCCCTGTCCAGGAGATACGGCCTTGCCAGGCCGATGCTTGTCTCGTATCTGCTGACCGCTGTCTCCAGTGATTTCCTCTGCGCGTCTGACAGCGGACGCAAAGTCAATCCCCTCCCGCTTCATCAAGAGGTCGAATGCAGTGCCTGCCGCCTGGCAGGCATGACAGCAGAACAATCCCTCGTCCAGACTGAGTACCGCCGAGGGGCGGTGCTCCTCATGCACCGGGCAGAGGATCTTCTGATTGCCCGTCCGATTGGAATCGAACTCCACGCCCAGGTGCTCCAGCACCTGGTTCATCAGCCATGCATGGTCGACCTGCCTGTAGTCCAGAGCCACCATTCCTCCGCTCTGTCATTCCCTTGGAACGAAGGTGCGGAAATCTCATGTTCTGGCGAAACCTCCGCACCTTCGAGTCAGGCCGCATCCTCGTGATGGAACTCTGCCCTGAAGACCAGATCCTTCCATTCGCGAAATGTCATCAGAACGCCCCAGTCCTCGATGGACTGCTCGCCCAGCCCGTCTGGGCGGAATACGACGACCGGAACATTGCCCTTGGAGTTGGCGTACGCCTGGCGAAGCCACTCCAGTGGCTTCAATGCACGCCGGGCCTTCACCTCGATCGCATATCCCGGAGTGTTCAGGATGTCCACGCCGGGGCGTCCTGCCCCGGCTGTCTCGGCGAACGGCCAGAGGCCGGAGAGTCGCAGGTTCTCTGCGACGACAGCCTGTGTGCGGTATCCCCGGCTCTTTCGAGATCCGACGGTCACAGTGTCCACATCCCGAATCCCAGGTGACCCGTGAGCCACACCAGGAATACGACCAGGACCCCACGCAGGGTCATGGTCACTGGAGTGTTCCGCTTGTCGCGGACAGAGAACCATTTCCAGACGTGCTCGCTGAGGGTGTCGCCGACCTCCTTGGAGATGAGCGCCTTGGATTCCAGACCAAGGAACATCAGCACCCAAGCGATCCACCCATAGGTCGAATCGTCCATTCAGCCCACCTTCTTTTTCTCATCGCCACGCAGGACGACCTTGAACCGGGACCTGCTCCACTCGTGGTTGATGACGAACCCTTCGGGGAATGCGTACCCGGGCATTGCCCGGGAACCGACAGCGAACAGCTCGGATCGAACCATCTCGATTCCCTCTTCGAGGTCATCGCCAGTTCCCGTCCAGAGGATGGGGACGACCCCGAGGCCGCGAACTCCGAACTCGCCGAGAGTGATATCGGCCCAACGCGTGGCGTTGAACAGGGAGAAGCGCCGATCCTGCTGGACCAGGCCGTATCCACGGTTGATACGGCTGCCCCACCACTCGCCGTAGTGGCAGCCGTATCCCAGCCTTGCCAGACCTTCGGCGTTTTTCGACACCCACTGCGCGAACTCGTGATTGTCGTTTCCCGGAGCAAGCCAGCGCTTGCGAGAACCGGCGGCCACGCCGAACTCCTGGTCGTCGACCTTCGCCCAGGTCACGTGGTAGGGGGCGAGGTCCTTCTCGTCCTGGTTCTTCGTGGGATCGAAGACGTAGACCAGGCCATTGGTTCCGTCGATCTTCTCGGTTATGTTGATCGGAGTGTTCCATCTCTGGATCTTGCCGAATGCGGGATACATTGCGCTCCTCTCAGTAGTACAGGGCGGGCGACCGGAACGATGCGCGTTCCGGGAGAGCCACCAGATCGAATGACGTCCGACCGGTAGGGTCGGACTTCCCGTTGCGGTGCTTCACCGGGGCAATCCTGAAGATGCCCCGGTCCTGGTCGTATGCCACGGTCAGGACGACCTCCGGCAACTGTGTGATCTTTCCTTGGATGTCCCGGCTCGGTTGAGTCAGATGCGCCTCTGTCGTGGTGCTCTCTGTCGTGTGGTGCAGAATCCATACCGCCGCGCCCGTGACGCGGGCGAGGCGATGCAGTTCATCCATGACGGAGAGCAGACCCTGATACGATTCGCCCAATCCGTGGTCGACATTCATCGCGTTGTCGACCACGATCAACTGCGGCCATTCGTCCCAGACCTCGACATATGCGTCGACCTCAAGGGCGATATCGTCGACCGTAGGAGACGAGTCGAAGCAGAATTGGAGTCGACATGAGGAGAGGAACTCCTCGTAGTAGCCTCTGAACGCCCCTGTGATCGACGAGGACACATCCTCGACAGGATCGCCCGAGAGCACGGCAGCGAGCCGTGTAGAGGCCGTGTGAGGCGCCATGTCGGCACTGAAATAGAGGGTGGGCAGATTCAGTTTCGCTGCCCACCACATCGCCAATGTCGACTTCATCGCGCCGGGACGACCGGCGACCATCATCAGTTGCCCCTTCCGGGGCCGGACCCCGTAACCATGCAAGGCTGCGAGGTCCGGCAATTCCGGGAGGGCTTCAGCCGAGACCGCCAGATTGAATGCGCGTCCCGGATGCAGCATCAGTCGTTCTTGGCCTCGGGCTCTTCATAGACTCCGCCCGCCACAGCAGCCTGGGCGGACTGACCCTTGCTCGGAATGGCGCTGTGGAAACTGGCGGTCACCGTTCGGCCAGCCTCAAGCTCCTCCCGGAGACGAGAGACGAACGCCTCGAAAAGTTCCATGTTGTCGTCGCTCTGGCCGCCGTAGCTCTTGATGTCGAGGCCAGGCAGAACGAAGACGACCTTACGTTCGAGTTCCATGATTACCGCCACGCCTTTCCGGTGCGTCCGTCGATGGGCTTGCACTTCGTCGGGTCGCCCTGCTGCGCAGGGCACATCCACGCGGACCAGGCGCCATTGCGCCCTGTGCCGCTCTTGAGCGTCCTCTGACCGTGGGGGCACATCTCCATGCCGCCAACACTCTGCTGGGGCGCCGGAGCCCCCCAGGGCGACGGCATGGCCGCCACCGCGTCCTGCGGACGCGGGGCCGATCCGGTTCCCTCGTGCTGCTGCACGAGGTGCATCACGACCGCCTCTTCCGCCAAGAAATGCTGCTGGCAGGCCAGCACCATCGACGGCAGATCCTTTTCCATCTCCACGCCGGGGAACATCCCGGCGAGTTGATCCATCAGCTCGGTGGCGTCGGCACCCTTGACGACGATCCAGGCTCCCTGCTGACCGCGACCCTTGATCGTCACGGTGCAGTCTTCAGTCGGCATTGACCAACTCCAATTCACTCGGCATGCATGGGAGATAGCTGAGAATGTTGTACGGAGGGCATCCGGGAGAAACGTCGAGGACGACCGGGATCTGATCGAAGATCAGGCTCTGCGGGTCCTCGGCGACAACGCCGAGTAATCCGTTCACCGGCGACTTGTCATGCCCATTCCACTTGACGATCCTGACCCGATCACCAGGGACGAACTTCGGCGGAGCGAGATCCGCCGAACTGGTAGCAGTAATCGCGCACCTCGCAGTAGTTACAGAGCATCGAACTATTCGGCAGGAAGATCTCGTTCTTGACCATCTTCGCTGCCGTTTCGACGCGATATCTGATGCGATCCGCGGTATCTTTCTTCACTTCGCACGGGAACATTGCTCCCGTGCGATTCATGTAGTAGGCAGCCATCCTCGGGAGATTCCCGAACATCTCCTCGACCGCAAGGGCGTAGAGATACAGCTGATCGCAGTCCTTGGGCATGTTCGCCCCGGACTTCAGGTCCACCGGGAAGATGCCGTTCGGGTTCTCCATGATCCGGTCGATGTATCCGACGACCGGGAATCCGAACATCTCCGTCTCGAACTTCAGCTCGATGGCCGGTTGGCCATCCGGAGTGATCCAGATGAACGTGCGCATGTCCTGCGCACGATGGATGTAATTCCGCCAGTTGACGACCATGGATGGCCCATTTGCCAGCCACCACTTGCGGGATTCCTTCTCCGGCCATTCCTTCGATGCTCGCCCGCTCGCCCGCCAGGAGTCGGGATCTGTACCCGACTCCTGTGCCCTGGCCTTGATCTCCGCCTCGAACGCTTCGGCGAACGAGACGGGTCCGTCGACCGGGAGACCGAAGTCCTGCTTGTCGAGGGTCTCGGTGGCGGCGTGCACGGCACTGCCGCCCACCAGCGCCCAGGATGGCGTCCTGGGCACCTTGACGACCCGCTCAAGGCGGAATTTTTCGCCGCATGAAGCGACTGCGGAAATTGCCGAATGGCTGAGATGCCGGATCTCGCTCATTGCATGTGACGGGCGTAGAAGATCGGCCAGTCGATACCATCGGAGATGGCGTGCCACGTGCGGGCGGGAGTCTTGATCCAGAAGCGATCCGAGCGAAGCGCCTTGACGACCGTCCAGGTCGGGTAGTTGTCGGGCGGGATCTCATCGGATTCGATGATCTCGATGTTCTCGACCTTGATCCTGTAAGCCTGCTTCTCGCCTGCGGCCTGGACGAGGACGCCTTCATCGCTGTCGTCGTCCAGGACGACGAGTCCCTCTCCGTCGTCGTCATCGGCGAAGCCGAGGAATGCGACCCGATCGCCGACCTTCACCTTCATCTTCTCGGGCGCGAGCGCCTTCTCACTCGCGGGGATGATCTGACTGCGCCCGATGACGAGAGCCTCGCCGATGTGGTCAGCATCGGCGACGATGACATTGCGATACTTGTCGGTACCGAGGTATCCGACGGTACGCGGAAGGCCGTTTGCTCCGTCATTCACGAGCAGTGTCCCGCAGTCCTTCATCGGGTCTTCCTCGGGAACTGCCATGTGGACGCGCTCAAGCTCATGATTGAAATACAGCGACACAGTCTCATGGAAGTCCGGCAGGACATCCATCAGTCCGGAACTGTGATCCGGGCCGTCCTGGATCGTCCCGAACTCCCACTTCGCTCCCTCGCGCATGAGGCGAACGCGGTCCCCGGGGACGAGGAACGGAGCCACCATTTCGAGGTACTCGCCCAGCGGAGAGTAGGTCTTCTCCGTGCCGTCTGGCTCACGGACGATGCATCGCACGTACCCATTACAGATGGCGTCGACAATGCCATGCCAGCCACCGGCGGGGCTCCTCACCAGATCGCCGCAGCGGAATCCGGTCGCAGAACTCACGCCCTTCGACGCGATTCTCTTCTCGCGGTATCCGGTTTTCACGTGCCGCTCATCGTAGAACTTCATCGCCGTCCTTTCCCATGACAGACAGCGCCCATTGGGCGCTACAGGTTTTCAGAGGACTGCGAGACACCTCCTTCTCGCTGGGAAGAATGTATCACCGCGTCAACAAGAATGCAATATAAGAATGCGACACGCGCATTGTTCTGCGTTTATGTCGGCGACACGCCGAGAGGGTGTCAACATCGAGTCATCCGTGGCACACTGGAGGCACGGCCCTGCGAGGCCGGGCGTGTCGTAGGACACGCAAGCGCGGCCTCCCCTCATGTGGCTCTAAGGGGGGGCCGTGTCTTATGCTCGGGCGCGCCGGTGGTCGCGCTCCGGCAAAACAACGGAGCCCCCTGCGCTGTGGTCACAGGGGGCTTCGTTGGTTCCGGTCGGTGTCTGTAGCGACCTGGTTGCGCAGCTTACACCTTTTCTTCCCAGGGCCGCCAAGGGGCGGCGGGGTCCCTCTCCCACCACATATGCTCATCCACGCCCTCACGGGCGCGGACGAACTCCAGCAGTCCCTCTGCGCGGGGGTTCCACCTGATCACCACCTTGTCGTATCCGTAGTCGTCGGCCATCTCCTGGAGTTGACGCTCGACGCGCTCAAGCTGGATCTCCATCTCCTCTCCGAGTTCCAGGCCCATCTCCCGCCGGACGTATGCGCGCACGGCGCGCACCTCCTGCGGATTGTTGCCAGCCATCCGCCACCATGGCGGCAGCTTGCGCGCGCGGCACTTGATCTTCCACTGGGACGCGTAGGTGGCGACTGACCTGACGGTCAGTCCGCTGATGGCCGCCACTTCGGCGTGGCCGCGTCCCTCCATCAGCGCGTCCCATGCGGCGCGCTGCCGGTCGCTAACAAGATCTTCTCGCGTGGTCATACTCGATAACCTACCCGGCATCCGGGTAGTTATCAAGTGGTCACTTTTTACCGGGCAAACGGCCCATCGGACACTGTATAACCGCAGGTCAGAGGCCCATTACATCATGGGCAATTAATGTAGTGGCAACATCAAGTCAGCAGGTGGTAGGCTTACTGTCCGATCGGGTAGTCATCAAGTCAGACGACGGACCGGAGGACGATCATGGCGAGACGCAAGACAACCGGCCCCCTCCTCAGTGAGGTGGCCGAGGAGTACATCGCCCACCAAGTCGCACTTGGCAAGGCCAAGTCGACAGTCAGCCAGAGGCGCTGGGCTGTCCGCCATGTGCTGCGTATCCTCGGCGAGGACATGCCGCTGGCCGCCATGACGCGCGCCCACATGGACGCCGTCATGATCCAATGTGACAACCTCGCCGTTGCGACACGCAATAGCCTGTACTGCACTCTGCGAGGTCTTGTGGCATTCGCCAGGGCGAATGAATACGAGTGCCACGACTTCATGTTCGGATACAAGGCCACAACCGCCCCGAGGCGGCGTTACAAGTACATCGACCCGAGCAGATTTATGGACATCATCGAAGCCGCGTCCAATCCCCATGCCAGGGCATTGGTCGCAACAATGCTCTTCACCATGCTGCGCGGTTGCGACATCCGCAATCTGCGGATGGAGAACCTGGACTGGGATGAAGGACCGCATGGTTCTCTGCGGATCACCATGCAGAAGACGAAAAAGGAATTGACCATCCCGCTCTCGGCGCTGTACGCCGAGGAGTTGCGGAACTGGGTTCAGATCCTCACCGATGAGATGATGATTGCTGGCCGCAAGGTCGGCAAGGGAACGATTCTATTCCCCCGCCGGGGCGGGGATCGGTCCGGCGCTGCCGGGAAGCTCCTAGACTTCGACAAGTCGGTCTCCCGGTTCGACAAAGTATTCGTCCGCGCGGCACGCGCGGCCGGGATTGACCTCGGAGAGGGAGAGGGCGCTCATACTGCGCGGCGCTCCGCCGCGCGAGCGCTTTACATGAGGCTCGTCAAGACCTCGAACCATTCCCGGGCATTGCAATTCGTGCAGTACATCATGGGTCACGCGTCGTCGAAGACGACGGAGATGTATATCGGTGTTAGCGAACTGATGGCGGAAGCCACGGCAGTTCTTTCCGACGACCCGTTCGGCATTGAGGAATCACGGCGTGCGGGCCGTGGTGGAGACAACGTCACGAAGGTGAGTTTCGGATGAAGATTCAGATTGACGCATGCGACCAGTGCGAGCGCCCGAGAGGAAATCTCCTTTCCATGGAGATTGCCCTCGGAGGGCAGAGCGGGAAAGCACTCCTCTGCGAGGAGTGTGCGCAACCGTTCGTCGCCCTGGCGGGCAAGTTGCTCACGCGTAGGCGGAGGAAGCCGCCCCGCCCGAGGCGGGTTGTCCTGTCTGAGTGACGAGCAGAGACAGCGAAAGAGGGGCACCGCAGAAGCGGTGCCCCTCTTGGGTTGAGCGGGTATGATCGTCGCATGAAGAGATGCAGAATCAGAGGAGATGCGGAGAGAGCGAAGATGCTCGGAGCATGGATGAGGTATTATCGACAATTGACCGGGTACACCCAGCAGCAGATGAGGTCATTTATTGAATGCGACCAGGCGGCGATTTCGCACTGGGAGTGCGGGTCACGCACTCCCGGGATTTTCGTCATTGAAAGATATGCGAAAATCACGGGCGTCAGTATTGAGGATTTCCTCGTGAGAAGATTTCCCGATCCGACAATGGTTGTGAATGATGCACTCAGAGATCCCCAAGATGCACTGCTACGACAAGATCGACTCCGCCTTCAGGCGGAAGCCCGAGCGAGGAACGGAGACGCCTTACCGCAGAGTCGACGGTACCGTCGTAGCAATGGCCCATGGGAAGGCACAGGAGGGCGCGTAAGGCGCTAACGTCCTGCCCCTGGTCTCCCAGTGCCAGATCGCCCTTGAACCACTCTGGAGGCAGCTCAGAGGCTGCCGTCTCGCCGAGCCGTTCAGCGGTCTTGGCGTCCACGAAACCGGTCACGGGGATTTCCTCACGCCGCTGGAATCCCCGGACCGTGAACTCCGTGATTCTGTCATATGAGCCACTGGCGAGTAGAAACAATTTTCGCTGTACGACCCGCACGTCGGAACCATTCATTCCGACGTGCAGTTCACGCTTGAACCATCTGGGCATTTAGATCACCAGGAATGTTGCGAGGACAATTCCACCGTAGTTCTTCGATTCTCTTTCCGGTGGCTTTACCCGGGAGAATGAAAGAGACTTCACGGTGGCGGTGAACTCTTCACCGCTCGTCCAGTCGTGGACAGATACCATTGCCCTTGTCTGCTCCAGCTCCTCCAGCGCCTCAAGGCGAGCCCAGGCACTGCCGTCGTATCCGACGGCGATTCCCCGGCGGTCGCGCTCATGGTCATAGCACATGAGCGGGATCTGGACCAGGCGCTGCACACGCGTTCTCGGCAGCGCCTTCAGGGATGTCGCATCGAGAATTGGAGTACTCTTATGAGTAGAAGAGTCCGACAGGAGTCGGAACCCGAGGGACAGATACTGGAGCGAGTAGTCAGCAGAACGGATGGAGATGTCAACATTATCGTCGATCCCAGGACCGAGGCTGAAGTTGTATACCGGATCTGAATCCGGGAACACTGTATACAGCTCGATCGAAGTGCCGGTCGGTGTCGTTCCACGCATTCTCGCAAGTGCGAACTCTTTCGGTTCGCTCGTCGCGAACCGCACCCTGCCGGACTGGATGTATCCCTCGGTGACATACACAGTGTCCGACTGGATGAAGATCCCCGTATGGTTCTGACCGATCACCACGCGATCGGTCGACCCGAGGAAGGACAGAGCCTCGATGTCGTATGCGGCGGTTCCGACGTTGGCGTCATACGCCCAGGCGAATCTGCCATTGTCGACCTCCATCGAGAGGTCGATGCGGGCGCATCCGCTGGAGCCGTCGATGTCGGCTCTGATCCCCGCATAGATGAATCGGTCCCTGGCGGCGATGGCCTTGACAGGGTAAGTCGTTTCGATCGTCAGAGGCCCGAGAGTGACGGTTCCGCCGTCACCGAGAATGCCGATGCGAACACCCTTGCTCGTGCCTACGCCGACGTAGGCACCGATGTAGGCCCGGAGGGAATAGATCTCCTCGCCAGGTGGCATCTCCGCCACCTGGATCATTCCGCCCAGGGTCGGCGTCGACCCTGCCGTTCCCGCGTCGATCAGCGCCATCGAGAATACCGAAGACAGCCCATTGTCGCGGCCCGCGACGAGGATGCAGTCCGGAGCTTCTGCGGCACATTCCCACGTCCATGTGCTGGATGGATGGGAATACGTTGCGGTTCCCATGGAACCGCCCGCCAGGGTCAGTTCCCACAAGGAGTTACTGCGGGATGCGATGATGCGTCCCTTGGCCCACCAGAGCCTGATCGTAACGCCTGTGGTGATCGTCCACAGGGATGCAAGTGTCGTGCCCGTAAGGGCACCGACGCTGATTCCATCGGTCGTTCCAACCAGCACATTCTGTCCGGCGATGACGACGGACCCCGTCGGAGCCGCACCGGACGAGACGGTGTAAGCCGTCTCGGTCGTTCCGTCGTGCTTATACAGCACACCGTCAATGGTGTAGAAGACGTTGCTCACGCCACTGATCAGAGCACTGGCGGCATACATGCGATTGGAACCAGTCGCGGCCCTGCCCGCGACCATGGACTTC